>ERZ772872.62-NODE-62-length-96748-cov-15.007622_pt1 | contig 96748 bp, 77 predicted proteins | sample MGYA00512132_ERZ772872 | MGnify/ENA primary metagenome ERZ772872 (study PRJEB29015, sample SAMEA2737724) | human gut metagenome | biome: human gut; feature: human-associated habitat; material: faeces | place: China | collected 2012 ...
CGGCAAGATACATTTCTACCAAGGCTTCTTCTACGGAGCATTCACGTCTTTGGTAGCGCTGAATAATAGCAGACTCAAAAGTAAGACCTTTTAATTTAGGCACTTTTAAAGTAACGTCACCAGCTTGAGTAGAGAATGATCTTTCGTAATGACCGGCGCGATAACCTTTTCTTGTTTGCTCACGTGCGTAGCGTTCAGCTTGTACAAGTTTGTCAGCTTCTGCATCCAAAAGAGCATTGAGAGTTTCTTCTACACTATTTTTCACAATAGTTTTAAGTTCGTTATGGATAAATTGCTCGTTTAATTGTATAATGTTACCAGACATAGATTCTACCTTCTTTCAAGTTTTGTGTGGTAACTTAATTGTAAGCAAAGGTAGTCTCTATGTCTATCTTTTTGAATTGAATTTGCGCAACTTATTATACGTCATCTAGAACAAGACTATATGCGTTATCCAAAAGCTTCCGATATGCCTGCTTTTCAAAAATACTTTAGAAAGGTTCAAAGCACCAGCTTTATTCCATTACAGTTTCTTTATAAAGTGATTTTTAGATTGCTCAAAGAAATTCGTCACATTGAAATATCAAGGACTACGCAAATCGGAGAAGGGTTATATATAGGTCATGCCTATAACATTACGATTAATCCCAAAGCAATCTTGGGCAAAAACATCAACATTCATCGTGGTGTACTTATTGGACAAACCAATCGGGGGGGGAGACAAGGAACTCCGGTTATTGGTAATGAGGTTTGGATAGGTATAAACGCTGCTATTGTTGGCAATGTAACTATTGGTGATGATGTTTTGATTGCGCCCAATAGTTATGTGAACTGCGATGTACCTAGTCATTCGATTGTGTTTGGTAATCCTTGTATTATCAGGCATAGGGAGAATGCGACAGAAGGGTATATTAATAGAAAAGTGGAAAACAAGTAATATACTCATCAAAAAAACTTACAGGTAAGTTTAACCTTAGTATTGAGGAATAAGCCAATGGAGATAACTAATTATCAGAAATTAAAAGACCTCTTTTGGGAAGCCAACAGAGCATTTATTGAAAAAGATTTAGACTTGCTATATGAAGATATATCTGAGCGCTGCTTGTGTGGTGCTTTAATGCACGAACTTAATAAGCAATTGGAGAAAAACGGTTGTAATAACTATTATGCTGATGTTGAATTCAATAGGAATAAAAAGAAAATTAAGCAGTTACATAATGACGATGGCTTTGTTAGTAATATTTTGCCGGATATTATAGTGCATAGTCGTGGTAAAGAGAATCTTGATAATTTACTCGTTCTTGAAATGAAAAAGAGTAGTGCCAATCAGCAAGATAAGGAAAATGATAGGAATAGACTTAAGAAGATGACAACCCTAAATTACCAGGGAAGCCATAATAGTTATGAATATCTATTAGGAATTTACTACGAGATTGATTTCGGGAAAAAGCGAATTTTTATTGAGTTTTATAAAGATGGAGAAATAGTAGAAGAAAATACTTTGAGCTATGAAGATATCACCAAAAGGAGCTGAATGCCAATTGAATATAACCGAAGAATACAACCTTTGGCTGCAGCATACTGCAGATAACCAAGAACTTCATCAAGAGCTTGTTGCAATGCAAAATAACAAAGCACAGATAGAAGATGCCTTCTACTGTGAGCTTGCCTTTGGCACTGCCGGACTGCGTGGTGTAATGGGAGCTGGCACCAACCGCATGAACAGCTATATCGTTGCCAGAGCATCGCAGGGAGTAGCAAACTACCTGAAGCAAAACCAGGCGCAGCCTGCAGTCGTAATAGGCTATGACAGCAGAAACAACAGCAGCAAATTTGCTGAAATAACAGCAGAGGTCTTTGCTGCTAACGGCATCAAGGTTCATATCTGGCCTGAGCTGATGCCAGTACCGACAGTATCCTTTGCTACACGTTATTTAAAGGCCGCTGCAGGCATCATGATAACAGCATCGCACAATCCTGCAAGATACAATGGATACAAGGTATATGGTGCAGATGGCTGCCAGATAACTACAGAAGCAGCCAACAGCATCCTTGCAGAAATCAATAAGCTAGATATCTTTAAAGATGTAAAAAAAGCAGACTTTCAAACCGCACTTGCTAGCAAACAAATCAGCTATATAGATGATGCTGTCTATAATGCCTTCCTAAAAGAAGTAAAGCAGCAATCCGTATTGTTTGGCGAAGAAGTGCAAAAGGACGCTGCAATAGTATATACACCGTTGAACGGCACAGGACTAAAGCCAGTTACCCAAATATTGGCAGAAGCAGGCTACACCAACATCAAAATAGTACCGGAACAGAAATTACCGGATGGTAACTTCCCAACCTGCCCATATCCTAATCCTGAGCTTGCTGAAGCACTGAAATTAGGCATAGAATACGCCAGAACCAACAACGCTGACCTCTTGCTGGCAACCGATCCGGATTGCGACCGCGTAGGCATCGCCGTAAGAGATGAGCACGATAAATACCAGATTCTGACAGGCAACCAGGTAGGTGTACTCCTCTTAGATTACATCTGCAGCCAAAGAAGTAAGCACCACCAGCTGCCGGAAGCTGCGGTCATGATAAAAACTGTTGTAACAACAGCAATGGCAGAACAAATTGCCCAAAGCTATGGTGTAAGAACCATCAACGTATTGACAGGCTTCAAATATATTGGTGAGCAAATTGGCCTGTTAGAACAAAAAGGCATGGCAGGCAATTATATATTTGGCTTTGAAGAAAGCTGTGGTTATCTTAGCGGACCTTATGTACGTGATAAAGATGGCGTAAATGCAGCGTTCCTAATATGTGAAATGTATAGCTACTATGCAACGCAGGGCGTCAGCATCCTGCAAAAGCTGGCAGAACTGTATAAAAAGCATGCCTATAGTATAAACCTAACCTGTAGCTACGAATTTGATGGCAGTACTGGTCTGGCAAAAATGCAGCAGATAATGAACAACCTGCGTCAGGGAGTGGCGGAGCTTGCAGGCAAAAAAGTAATCTCTGTGCTTGATTATGCTGGAGGCATTAACGGCCTGCCTGAGGAAAATATGTTGCAATTTACCTTAGAAGATAATTGCTCAGTAATTGTGCGTCCTTCCGGTACAGAACCCAAATTGAAGACCTACATTTACGCAATTGGTGAAAGCAAAGCACAAGCAGAACAAATTGCTGAAGACCTGATTGCAAGCAGCAAAGAACTGCTTAAATAAAAATAGATATAAGAGTAATCACAAAAGAAATGGAGCTGTTGAAGATGAAAAAAATAACCAAAGCTGTAATCCCTGCTGCAGGCTTAGGCACCCGCTTTTTGCCCGCAACAAAAGCGTGCCCCAAAGAAATGCTGCCAATCGTAGATAAACCTACAATTCAATACATCATTGAAGAAGCACTTGCATCCGGCATTGAAGACATCTTAATCATCACCGGTCACAACAAACGCTCCATCGAAGATCATTTTGACTACAGCCCTGAGCTGGAACAAAACCTGCGCGAGCACGGAAAGGACGACCTGTTGGCGATGGTAAGAGACATTGGCAACATCAACCTGCACTACATCCGTCAAAAGGAGCCTAAAGGATTGGGACACGCCATTCTGTGCGCCAAATCATTTGTAGGAAATGAACCCTTTGCAGTGCTCTTAGGTGATGACGTTGTTTATAACGATGAATATCCCTGCTTAAAGCAGCTTATGGACGTATATAATGATACCGGAGCAAGCGTGCTTGGCTGCCAAACAGTGCCACAGGAAAAGGTTTCATCTTATGGCATTGTAGCAAGTGAAGCAACAGATGCAGAGCGTATCTATAAAGTAAACGACATGGTAGAAAAGCCTGCTGTAGAAGAAGCACCCAGCCGTTTGGCGGTATTGGGACGTTATGTAATCACGCCGGAGATATTCTCCATCCTGGAGCATACGGAACCTGGACGCGGCGGCGAAATTCAGCTTACTGATGCATTGAAGGTGCTGGCGAAGGAACAGGCCATGTATGCGTATGACTTTGTTGGCCGTCGCTATGACGTGGGCGATAAGCAAGGCTATCTGGAAGCAACGGTAGAATATGCGCTGCGCAGACCGGACCTGAAGGATAAGTTTTTGGAGTATCTGAAGGGGATTGTAGAGTAAGCAGAGATTAGCATGTAAAGCGAAACATCGTCAGTGATATGTAACCCAGAAATCCCTAAAAAAGACCTTCTGCTGAATTAACAGTAAAGCGCAAAATAAATATCAACTGCGCCATAAATCATTAATAATAACAGGTAATTTTTTACAAAGTATTAAAGAACATTTTATTCAATAGTGGTATAATATAACATAGCATACTATTATGCTCGTGTAAGGAGATATGTATATCATGCAAACAATTTTAGTAACCGGTGCTGCCGGCTTCATCGGCAGCAACCTTGTTCTGGAGCTTTTGCGCTCCATGTCACCGGTGCAAATCATCGGTCTGGACAACATGAACGACTACTACGACGTATCCATCAAGGAATACCGTCTGGAGCAGATTGCTGACAGTGCTGCCGAGCACAGCGACTCCCAGTGGACCTTCATCAAAGACAACCTGGCTGACAAAGCACTCATCGACAAAATCTTTGCCGACTACAAGCCCGAAATAGTAGTAAATCTGGCAGCACAGGCAGGCGTGCGCTATTCCATCACCAACCCGGATGCCTACATCGAAAGCAACCTTATTGGCTTCTACAACATTCTGGAAGCCTGCCGTCACTCCTATGACAACGGCGCTAAGGGCGTAGAGCATCTTGTATATGCCTCCAGCTCCAGCGTATATGGCTCCAACAAAAAAGTGCCGTATTCCACTGATGACAAGGTAGATAACCCTGTTTCGCTGTATGCAGCAACTAAAAAATCCAACGAGCTGCTGGCACATGCCTACAGCAAGCTGTACAACATTCCCTCAACCGGACTGCGCTTCTTTACCGTATATGGACCTGCAGGCCGTCCGGACATGGCGTACTTTGGTTTTACCAACAAGCTGCTGGCTGGCAAAACCATAGAAATCTTCAATTACGGCAACTGCAAGCGAGACTTCACCTACGTAGACGACATCGTAGAGGGCGTAAAGCGCGTAATGCAAGCACCGCCGGAGCGCAAGGTGGGCGAGGACGGACTGCCCCTGCCGCCGTATAAGGTGTATAACATTGGCAACAGCCACCCCGAAAACCTGCTGGACTTTGTGACCATCCTGCAGGAAGAGCTGCTGCGCGCAGGAGTGCTGCCTGCTGATTATGACTTCGAAGCACACAAAAAGCTTGTACCCATGCAGCCGGGCGATGTGCCTGTAACCTATGCAGACACAACACCGCTGGAGCGTGACTTTGGCTTTAAACCCAGCACACCGCTACGCGAAGGTCTGCGCAAATTTGCTGAATGGTACAAGAAATTTTATAACTGCTGATTATATAACAAAAGGAGTATGATAAACATGAAAATTGCCGTTGCCGGTACTGGTTACGTTGGACTTTCCCTGGCTACGCTGCTTGCGCAGCACAATGAGGTAAAGGCCGTTGATATTATCCCGGAGAAGGTTGAACTGATCAACAACAAAAAGTCCCCGATTCAGGATGATTATATTGAAAAATATCTGGCTGAAAAGGACCTCAACCTTGTTGCTACGCTGGATGCAGAGATGGCTTATAAGGACGCAGAATTCGTTATTATCGCTGCACCGACCAACTACGACAGCAAAAAGAACTTTTTCGACACCAGCGCTGTAGAAGCAGTAATCAAGCTGGTTATGCAGTATAACCCGAATGCGATTATGGTAATCAAATCCACCATTCCCGTTGGCTACACCAAGAGCATCCGCGAGAAAACAGGCAGCAAGAACATCATCTTCAGCCCGGAATTCTTGCGTGAAAGCAAGGCGCTGTACGATAACCTGTATCCGAGCCGCATAATCGTGGGCACCGACCTGGAGGACGAGCGCCTGGTGAAGGCTGCGCATACCTTTGCCGGCCTGCTGCAGGAGGGTGCAATTAAAGAGAACATTGACACCTTATTCATGGGCTTTACCGAAGCAGAGGCTGTTAAACTGTTCAGCAACACTTATCTGGCACTGCGCGTATCCTATTTCAACGAGCTGGATACCTATGCAGAAATGAAGGGACTGGATACCCAGCAAATCATAAACGGCGTTTGCCTTGATCCGCGTATTGGCAGCCATTACAATAACCCCAGCTTTGGTTATGGCGGTTACTGCCTGCCTAAGGACACCAAGCAGCTGCTGGCGAACTATGCAGACGTACCGGAAAACATCATCGAAGCGATTGTTGAAAGCAACAGAACACGTAAAGACTTCATCGCTGAGCGTGTGCTGGAAATTGCCGGTGGCTATGAAGCAAATGCTGAATATGATGTACAGAAGGAAGGCAAAGAGCCTGTAATCGGCGTATACCGCCTGACGATGAAATCCAACTCTGACAACTTCCGCCAGAGCAGTATTCAGGGAGTAATGAAGCGCATTAAGGCCAAAGGTGCGAAGGTTATTGTTTACGAACCTACGCTGGAGGATGGCAGCACCTTCTTTGGCAGTGCTGTGGTAAACGACCTCGAGAAGTTCAAGGCTGAAAGCCAGGCGATTATTGCTAACCGCTATGACAGCTGCCTGGATGATGTGCAGGAAAAAGTATATACCAGAGATTTGTTCAGAAGAGACTAATATGGAATAAAGTGAAACACCGACGTCCGCCGTACCGAGGGTACGGCAGATGCCGGTGTTTTTGATCGCTTTAATATTTGAGAATTATACTTAAATATCGTGCAATAGAAAAAGCGCTTGCCGGATGGCAGGCGCTTTTTGAACAGGAGCCTACTGCTCCTTAGCTAACAGATCCTTGAAGTACTGGTGCTCTTCGGGCGGAATATGCAGCTTTACCATAGCTTGGTCAACAGAACAGCTGTCGCTGAGCATAGTGTTCTTTATAAAACGAATAGTAGCTTCTGAAATGCCTTCAGCTTTGCCTTCAGCTAAACCTTCAGCTCTTCCGTCATTAATGCCAGCCTCATAAATTTGCTTGCTGAAATTATCCATAGTTGCGAGTCCCTCCTTTGTGGTTTTAAGATTATTGATACATTGTGAAAGCTTTCCTTGGCTAAAATCACCTGCGTCGGCGGTAGCAAAATATTGCATAAGCTGCGCAATACTGCTGTTATCGTCAACCTCTGCGTTGATATAGCACATGTGCAGTCCGTCATTGTAGGGAGTATTGGTATCGCCTAAAAACTTTAAAATAGGGTAGCAGGTTTTGCCAAGCTTCCAGATATCTGTCTGGCTGATATAAAAAATGTGCAGCTCGGGTACAGATGCATAAGTCTGGTCACCCTTAAAAAAGTATTCATTGATGATAGTTGATGCGTAATAAAGCATCCTCTTTTCGTGTGCAATGCCGCCATCTGCCTTCTGAATTTCAATTTCATAAAGCTTGTTGTTGGCATCCTCAGCGAGTACATCCATGATGATGTTGTGCGAGGAGAGCTTGCTGATGACATACTGCGTTTTGTTCTTTTTGATTACCAGTGTTTTGATACCGGTGAGAACACGCAGGATATGCTCGCAAGCCTCTTTGTCCTCTAAAACAGCTCTGGCAAGCAGGTCGTTGAACAAGGTCATGCCCAAGATGTGCTTTTGCAGCTCTTCCTGTGTCAGCAGAAGACTGCTTTTGGATAGTTTTTTGGTCATAGTTTCCTCCTTTAATTATAATATTTGCTTCAGCAAAATACAACATGAGGTGCTTAAGAAAAAAAGCAGTACACATAGCATCCGGGAAATTCGGATACCGTAGGTACTGCTAAATACTACCGACATGAGCCGGTAGGCCCTGCTTATTTTGTTGTAAATGTGAAGCTAAGCTAAGTATAAATAAGAGGGCAACGAAAGTCAAGCGAAAATTCCGAAAAATCACATAATATCATGGAGCGGCGGTAAGTCCTCGTTATATAAAATAATCTTAAAAGATAGAATGTAGTTTGTTCAACAGAACAGCTGACGCTGAGCATAATGTTCTTTATAAAACGAATAGTTGCATCTGAAATGTCTTTAACGTCTTTGGTAAAAATGGCTGATTTTCCAAAAGACAGCTAAGATCTTGCAAATTGCTGTACATACCGTAGAAAGAAGATGTTAACGGTATAATTTTCTTTATCTTATTAAAATATCTGCTCCAGTAAAATACGACATAGGGTGTTTAACAAAAATGGGCGTGATGTAGGTGAAGTAGGTTAGGAGAAAGAGTGTTAGTGCTGGTGTGATTGTAATAATAATATGACAGTGCTATAATTGAATTATGAACAAATATTTACAGGAAACTAAAGAAGGAGATAATAGATGGATTTAAAGGAATATTACTTGAAAAATATTAAGGAGTCAGACTATCATTATAGATTTTATAATGATATTAAAAAAATCAATGTAAAGGAAATTTTCTGGTGTGAAATAGAGGATTATAAATTCGAGGTTTTTGATTCTGAAGAAGCAATAGGCAAGTTCAAAAGGTTGTGTCAACCAGATATAAATTTAGAAGGAGAAAACAGAATATGGTTTTATTTAATTACATATTACTTGCATTCTCTTGGTTATGTAATCAAAGAATTTCCGAGAGTTTTGGCGAGGCCTCCTGAAAAGCCATATGATTTTGTTTATACAGAAATAAGAAATCGTATTATTGAGATAGGTGAAGATGATAATGGAATAGTACGTTATTCAACTAGAAGAGTGCTTGTTGGTAGGCTTACCTTTGAACAAAAAACATGCAACATCGAAGTGGGGGAATCTCTAAATCAAAAGTTTATAGCAATCTCTACCAGGCAGGCATCTTTCGAAAACATGCAAATCGATGAAAAAATTGCCGCAATTGTAAATCTTATAGAGAATCTTTTGAAGAAAGAGGGGAAGTTTATAACACCAGAATATGCAAGTATTTGTTGTGGGTTTCTTGATGATACAACAGTAAAGAACTATAGACACAAGCTGCAGTGCTTTAGGCATTGTACAGAGAAAGAACTGGCGGAAAGAAAGAGTTTTTCTCCAGAACAGAAAGAGTTTCTGATTGATTATGGAATCACGATGGTGAAAGCAATTCATGCGTTGATGAAGTAAATCTTGAAATGAAAACTTAGAATCACGTGTTTGGTCTAAAGGAGGATGTTGAATCGATGGACAGAAAAGAACTGCTTGAAGAGTTGATTAATAGTTGCAATGAACAAAAGAAAGCATCCTTGCTGCCAAAACGAGATGCGTATTATGATGCTATATGTGAGCTAGCACAAGCGTTGATTGGCAACATTGAATTAATAAAATTTTCTAATATATTTCTTACGGAAAGAACAGAATTGCTGAAAAAAGCAGTTGTACTATTTGAAGAAGGATTTTTTGACGGTGCATTCTATTTATTACGTTCTGCTACTGAAATTACATTGACCTTAACTTACCTTGCAGAATTACCTCCACAAGAACGAGAGGAAAAGTTATCTGATTGGATGAATATAAGACATTTTCCAATGCGTAAAAAAATGCTGGATAGTTTGACTAAAACTGCTACAAACTTTGCTGAAATGAAAGAAAACATGCCAGAAGTATTTATTGAAATGCAGGAATTAAGCAACAAAACCAATAAGTATGTACATAAGCAAGGTTTTGATAAATTTTACGTATATAGAGAATGTTTCATGTATAATGAGGAAAGCAAAAATAATCTCGTAAAAGAGTTTGAGAATGCTTTTGAAGGTAGTATAAAGACATTAGCGATTATGCGACTGGCAATAGATCCGTTTCCAATCCTGCTAATGGATGATGAAATAGCAAGTAGAACTTTTGAACTTGCTACGACTTGCTTTAGTGAAGATTTTGTTGATAAGTATCTTTCAAGGAATTTCCTTGATAAATATAAAAAGTTGCCAATGTATCAAGCATACTATGATTCAATCATTAATTGTAAAAAACAAAATGAGCATGTGTATAATGTTATTCATGATCAATACATAGATTCAAATTACATAGATGAAATATTGAGTCAAAAAGAGTTGATGAGTTTAAGTGATGTAATTAGTACTTTAATAATTAAATACAGTTCTAAAGTTACTAATATCCATATAAGACAAGTATTAATATCTTATTCTTCGGAAAGAAAGAGTCAAAATAACATGGGATTCTATAGTTCAGAGGTATTTAAGAAATTTGAAGAAAATGACCAATATATGAATCAGAAGTATGGTGACGCATATATTAGTCGATTTGAATTTCCGGATATGACTTACCTGGTTGAACATATAAAACCATTTAACGAAAATGAATATAACGATTTGAAGGAAAAGGTTCTAGGATATTTGAATGGAGTAGAGTACTTTAAAGAGGCATAGGATTATTGTAAAGCGTGTTATCTGAACAAGAAAGCTGAATATGGCGCAACGCCGTAGGCAGCGATTTGGGCGAGACCATGGGCAATATCATTGCTGAATCGTACAAGCTGGCGGAAAAATACGATATGCCGATTCTTTATTCCTGTCATCCGCGTTCCCGCAACCGTCTGGCAGCAAGCGGCTTTGAACTGGACAAGCGCGTAATTCAGCATGAGCCGTTGGGCTTCCATGATTACAACTGCCTGCAGATGAACGCCTTTGCTGTAGTATCTGATTCCAGTACACTGCCGGAGAAAAGCTGCTTCTTCAACAGTGTGGGGCATCCGTTCCCGGCGGTGTGCATCCTCACCTCTACGGAGCGCCCAGAAGCGCTGGATAAGGGCTGCTTTGTGCTTGCAGGCATTGACGAAAAAAGCCTGCTGCAGGCTGTAGACACAGCAGTGCAGATGAACCTTGATGGGGAAGACGGACTGCCAGTGCCTGATTATGTAGATGAGAATGTATCTACTAAGGTTGTGAAGATTATCCAAAGCTACACAGGTGTGGTGAATAAGATGGTCTGGAGAAAAGAGTAAGAAGAGCAAATATATACTCGAATATCGTGCAATAGAAAAAGCGCTTGCCGGATGGCAGGCGCTTTTTTGTGCGGGCGGAGTTTACTGCTCCTTAGCTAACAGGTCCTTGAAGTACTGGTGCTCTTCGGGCGGTGTTTTTAAAATATCCATGGCTTGGTCAATGGAGACATTCATTGTAGACATAAGATTTTTGATGCTTTCAGCTTTGCCCTCAGCTTTGCCTTCAGCCAAACCTTCAGCCTTGCCTTCAGCTCTTCCGTCATTAATGCCAGCCTCATAAATTTGCTTGCTGAAATTATCCATAGTTGCGAGTCCCTCCTTTGTGGTTTTAAGATTATTGATACATTGTGAAAGCTTTCCTTGGCTAAAATCACCTGCGTCGGCGGTAGCAAAATATTGCATAAGCTGCGCAATACTGCTGTTATCGTCAACCTCTGCGTTGATATAGCACATGTGCAGTCCGTCATTGTAGGGAGTATTGGTATCGCCTAAAAACTTTAAAATAGGGTAGCAGGTTTTGCCAAGCTTCCAGATATCTGTCTGGCTGATATAAAAAATGTGCAGCTCGGGTACAGATGCATAAGTCTGGTCACCCTTAAAAAAGTATTCATTGATGATAGTTGATGCGTAATAAAGCATCCTCTTTTCGTGTGCAATGCCGCCATCTGCCTTCTGAATTTCAATTTCATAAAGCTTGTTGTTGGCATCCTCAGCGAGTACATCCATGATGATGTTGTGCGAGGAGAGCTTGCTGATGACATACTGCGTTTTGTTCTTTTTGATTACCAGTGTTTTGATACCGGTGAGAACACGCAGGATATGCTCGCAAGCCTCTTTGTCCTCTAAAACAGCTCTGGCAAGCAGGTCGTTGAACAAGGTCATGCCCAAGATGTGCTTTTGCAGCTCTTCCTGTGTCAGCAGAAGACTGCTTTTGGATAGTTTTTTGGTCATAGTTTCCTCCTTTAATTATAATATTTGCTTCAGCAAAATACAACATGAGGTGCTTAAGAAAAAAAGCAGTACACATAGCATCCGGGAAATTCGGATACCGTAGGTACTGCTAAATACTACCGACATGAGCCGGTAGGCCCTGCTTATTTTGTTGTAAATGTGAAGCTAAGCTAAGTATAAATAAAAGGGTAACGAAAGTCAAGCGAAAATTCTGAAAAATCATACAAACGAGATGGTATTGCGATATACAGGTTTAGCCATCAGCATATAAAATAATCTTGAAACATAGAATATAGTTTGCTACAATATATTACTGTAGACTGTTTTCGATAAGCAAGCGATATAATATACACTTGCAATGAACAAATTTATAAGCATAGGAGATGCTAACTGATGAAGAAACTACTTAGTGCTATAGCAATTGCTGCAGCCTTGGGCTGCAGCTGTGCCGCCGCCAGCCCGCTGGTTACGGCTGACGTGCCGCTGGACAGCAGCTATTACGGTTATCTTGATAAGCTGGAGGGCATGGGCTATATCCAGGATATGCCTGTCAATACCAAGCCTTATAGCCGCCTGGACATGGCCAAATGGGTGCTGCAGGCTGAAGCAATTGCCCAGAGCAAGCCGCTGCCGCCATATCTGCAGACCAGGCTGGATGCAATGCGCGAGGGACTGGCAGAGGAGATTGCTTACCTGCAGGGTGCAGGGAAAATCAATAATGTGAAGCTGCGTGGTGCGAGCGTTGACCTTTCCTATCTGCAGCAGGACAGTGCTGCGTATAAGTATAATAACGCCAAGGCACATTGGCAGATGTTGAACCACAATAATAATGGCTATCTTTATGGCGATGGCTTTAACGCTGTGGGCACGCTGCACATCAGCGGCAGCCTGAGCAAGGACCTGGCTGTGGGCATTACGCCACGCTTCAGCTGGGACAAGGACGAGCATGGCGATGCCAGCCTTGTTGAGGGCTATGCCAAAACGCATTTGGGCGTGTGGGGGATTACTGCCGGCAGGCAGCCGATGTCCTGGGGCGTAGGGCGTGCAGGACAGTTGGCCTTTGGCAGCAATGCAACACCGCAGACAGCAATTAAACTGAATTTGCTGGAGCCGCACACCTTTGACAATGGTGCGTTGAAGTTTTTGGGTAAGGCTAATGTCAACGTCTTCGCCAGCAGGCTGGAGGGCAACAGAGTTGCAAGTTCCGCTTCGGCGCTGGAAAAGGATCATGCAGCTTTTGTAGGTGTGCGCGTAGATATTATGCCGACGGATGCGTTTACGATTGGCCTGGAGCGTATGTCGATGCTCAAGAAGTTCAACAAGCATTGGCTGCTGGGCGATAATGCAGATGATGCTGAAAAGGATAATTGGAACGATATTGCGGGCCTTGATTTTAAATACCGCTTCCCGGGCGTGCAGGTTTATGCTTCGCTGTATGGCGAGGACCAGGCGCATGCCTTCCCCTGTGAAAATGCTTATAATGTTGGCATGTACTTTCCGCAGCTGGTGCCGGACGGCAGCTGGGATTTGCGCGTGGAGGCTGCCAAAACTAATGACGCCTGGTATGGCCATTGGGTGCTGAAGAATGGCTGGACATATAAGGATGCTATTTTGGGAGACTGGCTGGGCGCAGATGCGAAACGCGTTTATGCGGAGGTTAACCATTATCTGGCTGATGGCGGCAAGCTGGGACTGAGCTACACCTGGGCTGATATGCAGCCGACGGCGCAGCATGATGGCAGGCTGCAGGAGGTGGAGCTGAGCTACAGTAAGAGCTTGCAGAAGGATTTGCTGCTGCATACTGCTGTTGGCTATGGCAAGCTGGGGGATGACACCAGCAAGCTGGTGGCTGTTGGCCTGAGCTGGGAGTATTAAGCATAAAGTCTGTAAGAGTTTAATATATGCTAAAACATGAAAACACCGACGTCTGCCGTACTTGGAGTACGGTGGATGCCGGTGTTTTTTGCTGGGGGGGAAGGGTGCCGAGCGTGTCGCAATTAAATATCGCGTTGCAACCCTTCCGTCTGCTCGCAAAGCTCGCAGCCACCTTCCCTTTCAGGGAAGATATATCAGACCTGCGGAAGGCTAATCTTCGCAAATCTGTTTAACTTCTATATGCTCCCTAACAGGGAGCTGGCATCGCCGCAGGCGATGACTGAGGGTTGTGCCCCTCTGGAAAGTGGGAAGCTTACAGGCTTGCAGCTCTCTCCAAGAATCCGCGCAGAATGTCGCAGGAAGCGGTGAACTTAGCCTGCTCTTCTTCCGTCAGCGGCAGCTCTAAAATTTCTTCAATACCGTTTTTGCCGATTACGCAGGGAACACCTGCAGCTACGTCCTTCTGGCCATATTCGCCGTTGAGTGCGGTGGAGCAGGGCCAGATTAGCTTCTCGTCATGGAAGATGGCTTTAATCAGCATGCAGGCAGCGTTGGCAATGCCAAATTCCGTGCAGCCCTTGCCGTCGACTTCAATGTCGCCGGCTCTTTTAACCTGCAGCTGCAAGTTGTCCAGACTGAGGGCAGCCAGCTCCGGACGTTCAGCGCGCAGCTGGGCAAAGCTCTTGCTGCCGATGCGGATGGCAGACCAGACAACGAAGCTGGAATTACCGTGCTCGCCCATGCAGAAGGCCTGAATGGATTTGCGGCTGTAGCCTGTTGCGGCGCTGAGTACACGCAGCAGGCGGTAGCTTTCCAGACTGGTGCCGGTGCAGAAGCAGCGCTGCGGCTCCCAGTTCATCTTGCGGCGGATATGCTCGCAGATGATGTCTGCCGGATTAGAAATGCTGATCATAATACCCTTGAAGTCAACCTGCTTCAGGTGGCTGATAACCTCGTTGGCCATTTTAATGGAATCGTCAAACATATCAAGACGTGTTTCGCCGGGACGACGGCTGCGGCCGAAGGCCATTACCAGAATATCCGCATCGTTCAGCTCGCTGTATTCACCGGCGCGGATGATGGCATCACGGCCGCAAAGTGCGCCGCTGACACAGTCGTCCAAATCCAGTGCCTGTGCTGCAGCTTTTTCCTTAAGAATATCAATCAGTACAATATCATCTGCTTCACCGGACTGGATGAGCGCTAAAGCAACGTGAGAGCCGACATGACCTGCGCCGACGATTACAACCTTACGAGTTTTTAACATAACAGAGACCTCCTTTATGAAAACAGGGAACCGTCCCCACTTGTGCTGGAGATAGTTCCCTCATTTTTTCTATGCGGTAAAAATATGCCGGTGCAGTATTTATCCCGCTTCGCTATTTTATTTGTTTGCTTCTGCTTCGGCAATAACCTTATTGATATCTTCGATAAGAGCATCAACATCAATGCCGTGAGCGCCTGCGCCCTGACCGATGGTTTCGAAATGAGCAGCCATGCAGCCGATGCAGCCCAGACCGTATTCAGCGAAAACCTCCATGATTTCAGGATGGTTTTGAACGGCTTCAATAATGCCGGTATCTTTAGTAACCATTGTATAAGTCTCCTTTTTATAAAAATTGTACACATAATCTGTACTCATTCATTATATCATTTGTGCTTCTAAAAGCCAAATTTATTACTGAAAATTTTTTGCGAAATAAGCTTGACAGAGTTCACGTTTTTTTGATTATTTTTTCACATTAAGCCGTGAAATACTTGCGTTTACAGCTAATAAACGATATAATGGAGAAAAGTGGTGCAATGTGGGTAAAAAGGGGGCGACAAAATGCTTTTAGGTGAATACGAACACACTCTGGATGCAAAAGGTCGTCTTGCTATGCCTGCTAAGTTGCGTGAAAGTTTGGGCAGTAAGTTTATTATTACCAAAGGTCTGGACGGCTGTCTTTTTGTTTACGATATGGAGCAATGGCATCAGCTGGAACAGAAGCTGGCAGCCTTGCCTATGAGCCGCAAAACAGCGCGTGATTTTACCCGTTTCCTCTTTGGCGGTGCCTGCGAGGGCGAATGTGACAAGCAGGGCAGAGTATTGCTGCCGGCAAACCTGCGTCGTCACGCCGGTCTGGAAAAGGATGCCGTGATTGTCGGCGTAGGCAGCAGAGCCGAAATCTGGGACGCAGGCCGTTGGAACGAATATAACGAAGAAAATGCCGAGGATGTGAGTGAGCTCGCAGAGCAGCTTGCTGACTTAGGAATATAAGATTGGTGTTGGCTATGGAATTTAAGCATACAAGTATTCTGCTCGCTGAGAGCGTGGACTTTCTGATAACAGATAAAAATGGTATTTACGTGGACTGCACTATGGGCGGTGCGGGGCACAGCAGTGCGTTTGCCGCACAGCTGGAGGCAGGCGGTCTTTTGATTGGCATTGATCAGGATGATGATGCTATTGCTGCCGGTTCCGAGCGCTTGCTGAACAAATTTACCTGCAAAACCGTAGTTGCCAAGTCCAATTTTGAAAATTTTTCCCAGGTATTGGATTCCATGGGAATCGATGAAATTGACGGTATCTTTTTTGACCTTGGTGTTTCGAGCTATCAGCTGGATACACCGGAGCGTGGGTTTTCGTATATGCATGACGGACCTTTGGATATGCGCATGAATAAAGAAGCAAGTCTGGATGCAGAGTACATCGTCAACCACTACAAGGAAGAAGAGCTGGCGGATATTATTCACCGTTACGGTGAGGAACGCTGGTCCAAGCGTATCGCACAGTTTATTGTGGCGGCACGCAAGGAAAAGCCGTTGACCACTACCTTTGAACTGGTGGATGTCATCAAGAAGGCTATTCCCAAGGGAGCAAGGCTTGACGGTCCGCATCCGGCGAAGCGTACCTTTCAGGCTATCCGCATCGAGGTAAATAACGAGCTGGGAATTTTGGCAGATACGATGGAAAGAGCCGTAAACCGCTTAAAGAGTGGCGGCCGTATCGGTGTTATTACCTTCCATTCGCTGGAGGACAGAATTATTAAACAGACCTTTGCCAAGCTTGCCAAGGGCTGTACTTGCCCGCCGCAGCTGCCGGTGTGCGTATGCGGTAAAAAGCCTTTGCTGCGCAAAACAGGCAACATTGTTCCATCTAAGGCAGAGGTAGAGGAAAATCCGCGTAGCCGCAGTGCGCGCCTGCGTTATGCAATTAAAATTTGACAGATAATAGCTGAGAGATAAATTTTGATGTTTTGATGAAGGGTGATTTTGATGCTTGCCAGAAAATACGATAATTATGCATGGCAAGAGCAGCCTGCCGAGCAATATGAGGTTCAGCAGCCTGCCCGCAGAAAAGTACATAGACCTGATCCGAGAAGAGTGCTGCGCAACAGAATTCTTAAAGCATTTTTACTTATTATGGCAGCTTATTTTATTGTTGTTTTACGCAGTAACGCTATGGTGCAATATGGTAATGAGCTGGTGAGCCTGCAACAGCAGGAGGCTCAGCTTATCAGCAAAAACAACGAGCTGAAAATTGAGGTTGAACAGCTGAAGGGACCTGAGCGTATTATCGGTTTGGCCGAACAATATTTGGGTATGAGTGTTGCCCGCAGCAATATTTATGTAAAGGCTGGCGGAAGCAGCAATTCTTTGGCTGTGCATAACAAATAAACATAGCCATTCAGTTTATATTGTGATATAATTTGAATGGGTTTTTGGGAGGCAGCCTTTTGGCTGCCGTTTCAATTTAAATTCTATACTATAATTAAACTAGAAGTAATTTACGGCTTTGCTCCTTGAGGGGCAGAACGTAAAACAGGGGGGTTAATAAATGGAAAAGCAATTAGCTTCACTCCTTGCCTTATTGCCGCAGGCTGAGGTAATTGGCAGTGCTGATAAAGTTATTACTGATGTAACTGCCGATTCCCGTGCGGTGGTAGCCGGCAGTCTTTTTATCTGCCTGAAGGGTGCAACTGTAGACGGACATAAATTCTTGGCGATGGCTGCCGAAAAGGGCGCTGTTGCTGCGCTGGTGGAGAACGTTCCCGCTGAAGTACCGCAGGGTGTTACGCTTATTAAGGTTGCTGATACGCGTGAGGCTATGGAGCTGGTAACGCCGTATTTTTATGATTATCCGGGACGCAAGCTGAGAATGATCGGTGTGACCGGTACTAACGGCAAAACCACTTCGACAAATATTATCCGTCTGATTCTGCGCAAGGCAGGCTACAAGGTTGGCCTGATTGGCACTATCAATATTATGATTAACGATGAGATTACCGAATCTCATAACACTACTCCGGACGTAGTTGACCTGCAGAAAACACTTTACGCTATGTGCTGTGCCGGTTGCGATTACTGCGTAATGGAAGTATCCAGTCATGCGTTGGCACTGAAGCGTGTGGCAGGCATTGAATATGATTGCGCTGTGCTGACGAATATTACCCAGGATCATCTGGACTTCCATAAAACAATGGAAAACTATCGCGATGCCAAGAGCCTGCTCTTTGAGCATCTGACCGACGGCAGCAAGCCGAATAAAAATGCTGTATTCAATATGGATGATCCTAGTTCCGCAATTATCCGTGAGCGTACCAAGGCTAATGTACTGACCTATGGCGAAGGTCATGATAATGATATTTATCCGCTGAGCTTTACGGTAGAACCTAAGCATATGCAGCTGCTGCTGCATACTCCGGTGGGCGAAATGGACCTGGAGCTGAAGATAACCGGCGAGTTCAACGTGTATAATGTTATGGGTGTTATCGGTGCAATGCTGGCCGAAAAGATTGATAAGGATATTATCTGCTCCGTACTTGACGGCTTTGACGGCGTCCCCGGACGTTTCCAGCTCGTTGAGGCAGGACAGCCTTATACTGTTATTGTAGACTACGCACATACTCCAGACGGCCTGGAGAACGTGCTGAAGACCGCACGCTCCATTACCCGCGGTAAGCTGTGGGTTGTGTTTGGCTGCGGCGGTGACCGTGACAACAAAAAGCGTCCGCTGATGGGTGCGTTGGCACTGGAGCTGGCTGACAATATCGTTGTTACCTCCGATAATCCGCGTACCGAGGATCCGGAGCTGATTATCGACGAAATCTTTACGGCACTGCAAAATGTGCCCGAGGGCAAGCACGTTACCCGTTTGAGCGACAGACGTGAAGCAATCTGCTATGCTTTGGCAGAGGCTGCTGCCGATGATGTTATTCTGATTGCCGGCAAGGGCCACGAAAATTACCAGATTTTGAAGGACAGAACTATTCACTTTGATGATAAAGAAGTTGTAATGGAATACTGGAGTGATAAAAAATGCTGAAGGCCAGTGAAGTTTTAGCAGCCACTAAGGCTGTTTGTGCAGATTTTGAGTTTACCGGCGTAACCACCGATTCCCGTGCGGTAAAGCCGGGAGAATTATTCGTAGCGCTGAAGGGCGATAATTTTGACGGCCATGACTATTGCTCCAAGGCTGTGGAGCTGGGTGCTGCGGGCGTTGTTGTATCCCATGAGGTGAGCGGCCTGCCTGCGGGCGTTGCTGTGTTCATGGTAGAGGATACGCTGCTTGCTTATCAGCAGCTTGCGCATGCCTATCGTCTGCGTAAGCAGGGCCTGAAGGTTTTTGCTATCACAGGCTCCAACGGCAAAACCTCTACGAAGGATTTGCTGGCTGCCTGCCTGAGCTGTAAATATAATGTTGTCAAAACTCAGGGCAACTTCAATAATGAAATCGGTCTGCCGAAAACCTTGTTGAGCATTCAGCCTGATACCGATATTGCCGTTGTGGAGATGGGCATGCGCGGTCTGGGCCAGATTGCCGAGCTGTGCCGCATTGCCGAGCCTGACAGCGGCCTGATTACCAACGTGGGCGAAACCCACATGGAGCTTTTGGGCAGCATGGAAAACATCGGCAAGGCCAAAAGCGAAATCGTGCTTAATCTGCCGGAGGATGGCTTTGCTGTGCTCAACGGCGATAACGAATACGTACTGTCGGCAGCAGGCAAGACCAAGGCGCAGGTTGTTTACTTCGGCCTGGGCGAAAACTGCGACTTCCGCGGCAGTGATATTGTGACCTCCGGTGCAGGCACCACCTTTACCTGTACCCATAAGGCTACGGGCGAAGCTGTCAAGGTAAGCCTGCAGCTGATCGGTGAGCATAATGTTTATAACGCACTGAGCGCTATCGCCGGGGCCTTCTGCTACGGTGTGCCGATGGCAGCAAGCGCACAGGCACTGGCAACTGCCCGTCTGACAGGCAGCCGTCAGGAAATCGTTTATATCGGCGATATCACCTTTATCAACGATGCTTATAATGCCAGTCCTGCTTCTATGGAAGCGGCACTGAAAACCTTGGCGGAGGCCAAGAAGGCAGCGCATGGCCAGGCCCGTACTATTGCTGTGCTGGCAGATATGCTGGAGCTGGGAGATATCAGCGAGGATGCGCATCGCCGTGTGGGCCGCTGGGCTGTAGAAAATGGTGTGGATTTTGTACTGACCTACGGACCGCAGGCTGCTTATATTGCGGATGAGGCTGCAAAGCTTGGCGGCAAGAGCAAGCATTGCGCTGACCGTCAGGAGGCAGCGGATGCTTTGCGTCTGATGGCTTCTGCAGGTGATATTATCCTGCTTAAGGGCAGCCATTCCATGCAGGTTGACAAAATGCTGGAACTGTTCAAGTAAACTTAAGAGAGTGAGATTTTAGTAGATGTTAAAATTAATCGGAATTCCTGTGACTGCGTTTATCGTGTGTGCTTTAATCGGCCCGGTGCTGATTCCTTATCTGCATAAGCTGAAGTTCGGCCAGTCTATCCGCGAGTGCGGACCGGCAAGCCATATGGCGAAAAGCGGCACACCGACGATGGGCGGACTTATGATGCTGGCAGCGTTGCTGGTTGCTTTGCTGTGGGGCAACTTTACTCCCCATGTAATTATTGCTCTGGTGCTGACAGTAGGCCATGCGGTCATAGGCTTTATAGATGATTACATCAAGGTTGTAATGAAGCGTAATCTGGGCCTGACTGCAAAGCAGAAATTCTTACTGCAGTTCATTCTGGCCGGTGCCTATGTATATTTCGCCGAAACGCATATCCGCAATACGGAGCTGTGGGTTCCCGGAATCAATGCTGTCATTGATTTAGGCTGGGGTTATTATGTGCTGGCCTTCTTGCTTTTGGTTGGCACAACCAATGCCGTAAATCTGACAGATGGTCTGGACGGACTGGTTTCCTTTGTCAGTCTGCCTGTTACCATGGTTTTCGCTTTTATTGCTTACATGCAGGGTATGTTGGATCTGAGCGGTTTTTCTTTGGGCCTGACCGGTGCCTGCCTTGGCTTTTTGCTGTTTAACCGTCATCCTGCCAGAGTATTTATGGGTGATACCGGTTCCTTGGCTTTGGGCGGTGCTATTGCCGCTTTAGCGCTTTTGACACGTACAGAGCTGCTGCTGGTTATTGTCGGCGGTATCTATGTAGTGGAAGCACTGTCGGTAATTATTCAGGTTACCTATTTCCGCTTCAGCGGCGGTAAGCGTATTTTCCGCATGTCTCCGCTGCATCATCATTTTGAGCTGGGCGGCTGGCCTGAGGTTAAGGTTGTGCGTGTGTTTACAGCAGTAAGCTGCGTATTGTCTGTCATTGGCTTATGTCTGTGGCTTAATGCATTTGTATAAAAAATCTTCGGCTATAACCGTTTTGTCGCAAATTTTGCGGTGAAAGGGCTATAGCCTATGTATGTTTATGAATAGAGGGTGTTTCTTGATGACTAAAAAGGATGCTGTAATCGTTTACGGCGCAGGCATCAGCGGCCGTGGAGCAGCGCAGGTGCTGGCAGATAAAAAGCAGCAGGTATATTTGTATAATGATATGGACTGCACTTTAGAACCGCCGCTGCTGCAGCTTTTGCAGAGCGTTGGCGGTGGGCTGGCCATCGGTCAGGCTGCATTTGAAAGCCTGCTTGATATTGCAGGGGTGTTGGTGCTTTCTCCGGGTATTGCCTGCGATAACGCAAATGTGCTGCTCGCAGAGCAGCGCGGACTGGAGGTCATCAGCGAGGTTGAGCTTGGCTACAGGCTGTATGGCGGTCACATTGCTGCTATCACCGGTACTAACGGCAAAACCACTACCACTACTATCGTGGGTGAGATGCTCAAGCGTTTGCCGGTGCCTTCTGCAGTAGGCGGCAACATCGGTTTGGCACTGTCCAAGGAGGTAGAGAGCCTGCCTCAGGATGGCTGGCTTGCTGCCGAGCTTTCCAGCTTTCAGCTGGAAAAAGTCAGCAGCTTCTGCCCTGATATCGCAGTAGTGCTGAACCTGACTCCGGATCATCTGGAGCGCCATCATACGATGGAGGCCTACGGCGAGGCGAAGAAAAATATTTTCCGTCAGCAGGGTGAGGCGCAGGTTACGGTGCTTAATTACGATGATCCTATCGTGCGTACCTGGGGTGCGGAAACTAAAGGCCGCCTGTGTTACTTCAGCCGTAAGGAAAAACTGCAGCAGGGCATCTATATGCAGGATGGTAATTTTATCATCAGCTGGGACGGCAAGCAGAAAACTGTCTGCAATATCAGCGAGCTGCATCTGTTCGGCGGTCACAACGAAGAAAACGTGCTGGCAGCTATTGCCTGCGGCTTCTTCGCCGGTGTGAGCATCAGCGATATGGCTGATGTGCTGCGTAACTTCCGCAGCATTGAGCACCGCATTGAATACGTTGCTACGATTGACGGCGTACCGTATTACAATGATTCCAAGGCTACCAATACCGATTCTACGATTAAAGCGTTGGAGGCCTTTAAGGACGGCCACATCATTTTGCTGGCAGGCGGTCACGATAAGCTGACGCCGCTGGAGCCGATGATGGAGCTGGTGAAGGAAAAGACGGACGCCCTGATTCTGCTGGGTGCAGCCAAGGAGCGCTTCCACAAGGCTGCTGTTGCCTGCGGTGTGTCCAACATTGTGCTGGCCGACAGCTTTGAAGACGCAGTAGCCAAGGCGCATGCGCTGGCGCATAAGCCGCAGGTAGTGCTGCTTTCCCCGGCCTGCTCGTCCTTTGATATGTTCAAAAATTATCCGGAACGTGGTAACTATTTTAAAAAGCTGGTACACGAGCTGGAGGGAGGTAACGTTAAGTGAAGGTAATTCTTTCCGGCGGCGGTACGGGCGGACACATTTATCCGGCCCTGACCATTGCGGACCAGATAAAAAAGCTGCAGCCTGAGGCGGAGGTAAGCTTCGTAGGCACCAAGCAGGGATTGGAGAAGGATATCATTCCACGCTACGGCTACAAGCTGCAGTTCATTGAGGTAGCAGGCTTTAAGCGCAGCCTGAGCCTGGATACCCTGCGCAGTGCGGCAAAGCTTTTTGCCGGCTTATATGATGCCTACAAGATTATCAGCAACGAAAAACCTGACCTGGTAATCGGTACCGGCGGTTATGTCTGCGGCCCGATTGTTTTCATGGCAGCGTTAAAGGGAATTCCCTGCTGCATTCAGGAGCAGAACGCGATGCCAGGTGTAACCAATAAAATTTTGTCACGTTATGTGCGCAAAGTATTTTTAGGTTATAAAGAGGGCGGCAAATATTTTCACGGCAAGGCAGAGCTGGAATATACCGGCAATCCTATCCGCAGTGAAATTCTGCAGCATACGCGTGAGGAAGCTGTTAAGGAGCTGGGGCTGGACCCGGCGAAGAAAACGATTCTCGTTTCCGGCGGTAGCCGTGGTGCGCGCACCATTAACAACGCTATGCTCGAAGCAGAGCTGGCGCTTTCCGGCAGAGCCGAGGTACAGGTGCTGCATGCGACCGGTGACGTGAATTATGACGCCTATATGGCGGAAATCAAAAAGCGCGGCGGTGTGGCAGATAACATTATTATCAAGCCTTATCTGCATAATATGCCGGTAGCGTTGGCTGCGGCCGATCTGGCAATATTCCGTGCCGGTGCAATCGGCCTGGCAGAGCTGATGGCTAAGGGAGTGCCGTCGCTTCTGGTACCATATCCGTATGCTACGGCAAATCACCAGGAGTTTAATGCCAGAGCGGTAGAGGCTCAGGGTGCTGCCAAGGTTATTCTTGATAAGGACCTGACGGGCGACACCGTTTTGGAGTTTATCGAGCATTTATTAGTACATGAAGAGGAATTGCAGCAGATGCATGCGGCGGCCCAAAAGCTTGGCAGACCGCAGGCTGCAGAGGTTATAGCCAAAGAGGCTGTGGCCTTGACTAAACAATAAGGGAGGGCCTCGAGTGGCTGAAAACAAATTAGCAAACCTGCATAATATACATTTTATCGGTATCGGCGGCGCCGGCATGAGCGCGATTGCTTATGTATTGATTAAGCGCGGCTATGATGTAAGCGGTTCCGATTTAAATGCCGGTCATATGTCGGCACATCTGGCGGAAGAAGGCGCTATGGTTTATATGGGCCATGCTGCCAGCCAGGTGGAGGATGCCGAGGCTGTAGTTATTTCTACAGCGATTCATCCCAACAATCCGGAGCTGGTAGAGGCCAGAAAGCGCGGTATTCCCGTGCTGCACCGCAGCGATGTGCTGGCTGCGGTAATGAATGCTGCCGACGGCGTAGCTGTTGCAGGCGCTCACGGCAAAACTACTACCAGTGCGATGATTTCCTGCATTGCGGCAGAAAGCGGTATTGACCCGACTGTTATCATCGGCGGCGAGGTAAGCAGCCTTGGCGGTAATGCGCGCAACGGCGCAGGTCGCTTTGTGGTAGCGGAGGCGGATGAAAGCGACGGCTCCTTCCTCAAGCTGTATCCGTATCTTGCTGTAGTAACTAATATTGAAGATGACCATCTGGATCATTACGGTACAGAAGAAAATATATATCAGGCTTTTAAACAGTTTGTAGGCAACATCAAGGAAGGCGGCAAGGCAGTCCTTTGCTTTGATAATGCCAAGGTACGCCGGCTGGCTGCCGAAACCGATAAAGAGGTAATTACCTACGGCGTAGAAGGCGAGGGTGCTGACTACATTGCCCGTGACATTTCCTATGGTGTTGACGGCACCAGCTACAAGCTGTACTACAAGGGAGAATTTGTGACAGAGGTTCATCTGATTGTTCCAGGCAGACATAATGTGCTGAATTCTATGGGCGCGTTTGCTGCTGCACATGAGATGGGTATCGCTACCGACAAGATTCTTGCATCCTTGAAAAAGTTCGGCGGTGCCAAACGTCGTTTTGAAACCAAGGGTAAGGTTAACGGTGTTTGGATTGTTGATGATTATGCGCATCATCCGACAGAAATCGGCGTAACGCTGAAGGCTGCCAGACAGACAAAGCCTGAGCGCCTGCTGTGCGTGTTCCAACCGCATCGCTACACCCGTACCAAGCTGCTGTTCTCCGAGTTCTGCGAATGCTTTAAGGATTGCGATGAGCTGATTCTGACTGACATTTATGCAGCCAGCGAGGAAGCAATTCCCGGCGTGAGCAGCATGCATTTGGCAGAGGGTATCAAAGCAGCGACCGGTCAGGAGGTGCTGTATATCGGCAAGCTGACCAAGGCTGAGGAATACCTGGAGCGCGTTGTACGTCCCGGCGATCTGGTGATGACCATCGGTGCCGGTGATGTGTTTAAAATTGGAGAAGAATTAGTTAGGGAGTTGGAAAGAAATGCAGATTAATAAGCAGGATGTTGTTGCTGTTGTTTTAGGCGGGCCTTCCTCTGAGGCCGAAATTTCGCGTGTTACCGGCGGCGCTATTGCGAACGCACTGCGCGAAAAGGGCTATAATGCCAAGGAAGTTGAGCTGAATCCGTCTAATCTGATTAACGAGCTGCGTGATATGAACGCTAAGGTAGTATTTAACGCCGTTCATGGTATGTACGGTGAGGATGGCCGTTTGCAGAGTATTCTGGAGGCAGCAGGTATTCCTTATACCGGCTGCGGCGTACTGGCAAGCGCTGTTTCTATGGATAAATCCGCTACGAAGCGTTATCTGCAGTCTGCAGGCATTCCTACCGCACCCTGCATGATTATCAACAAGCGTGATGCAGGTGATTTGCAGACGCTGGCAGAAAAAATTATTTCCGAGTTCGGTCTGCCCGTAGTTATTAAGGCAGCAACTCAGGGCTCCAGCATCGGCGTGGTAATTCCCAAGACTGCACAAGAGGTTGTGCCTGCACTGGAGGAAGCCTTCAAGTATTCCGAAAATGTGCTGGCAGAAAAGTGCATCAAGGGCAAGGAGCTGACGATTTCTATTATGGAAGAGAACGGCGAGCCTAAGCCGTTGCCGGTTATCTGGATTGCACCGCATTCCGGAGCCTATGACTTCCATTCCAAATACACCAAGGGTGCTACGGATTACCACTGCCCGGCACCGTTTGATGAGAAAACTACTGCCTATATCCAAAAAATTGCCGTAGAAACCTACAAGCTGCTGGGCCTTTCCGGTGTAGCGCGTGTAGATGCTATGCTGGGTGATGAGGATGGTGTTGCTTATGTACTGGAAGCAAACACTGTTCCCGGCATGACGGCAACCAGCCTGGTTCCGAAGGCTGCTGCTGCTGTAGGCATCAGCTTCCCGGAGCTCTGCGAGAAAATTTTACTGAGCGCTAAATAAAAATGTTTTACAAGGAGCCAAAGGAGGTGCAGCATGGATTCATCGCAGACTATACGCGAACAACTGCGCAAACGCAGACGCCGGAAATTCTGGCACATGGTGCGCCTACTGGTATCCACGGCTATACTTGCTGTAACCTGTACATATGTCTGGCGCTATGTGCATAATCCTGCGTTTGCCTTTGGCAACGTCAGCATTCACGGAAGCAGTCAGCTGACGGAGGCGGAGGTTATCTCGCTTGCAGGCTGCGGGCAGGGACCATTGAATCTTTTCAATGCCAGCTCCGGCCGTCTGCGGGAGGCTTTGCTGCATGATGTCCGCTTTAAGAATGCAGAGGTGGCTTACCGCTTTCCGGAAACCTTGCAGGTGAGCGTAGAGGAACGGCAACCGGCGCTTTATGTTGCCAATTCCTATCACAGCTATCTGAAGGTGGATTATAACGGCGTTGTTCTTAGTGTGACAACTACTATTCCGGATGCTAAGGCTCCTGTGCTGGCTGGCATAAAATGCGGTAATCTTTATCTGGGCGATAAGGTTGCCAATGCCGGTGTGCTGCAGATTCTGCAATTTTTGCAGCAGCTGACGCCGGAAGCACTGCAGCGTATCGGTGAAATTGCCGTTGATGATAAGCAGGATGTTAAGTTGCAGCTGAGCGGCAGCTTTCCGGTGCGTTTGGGCAGGGTGCAGGAGGTATCACAGAAGGCTTCTGTGTTTATGACTGTGTTCAACGAGATTAAAGATAAAAATATTAAGGCTGAATATATTGATTTGACCTTCGGTAAGCCATATATCAAGCTTTTGCCAAAATAAACTGCTGTTAACTTGTTATAGCTGCAATGCTGTTGCAGCTGATGTCACAGTGAGGGTGAGATAATGAAAGAAATTTTTACTATGGATTTAAAGGGCAAGCTGTTGATTGCCGTGGTATTCATGGTGTTGGGATTTATGCTTTCGGTACAGTATAAAACTACAGAGCTTCAGCGTAATGTGCGTATGGACCGCGTAGAGGATTTGTCGGAACGCCTGAAGGTTATGGAAGCCGAGAACAAGCAGCTGCTGACAGAGCTGGAAACCTTGCGAGCAGGTGCTGCCAAGGATCCTGCTGATGACCGTATGAAGCTGATGGCAGGCACGACTGACGTAGAGGGAGAAGGCATTGAGATATTGCTGGACGACAGCAATATTGCCAAAAAGTCCGGCGAAAATCCTAATTTGTACATCATTCATGATGAAGATTTGCTGCGTGTGCTCAACGAGCTGCGCGCTGCCGGTGCGGAAGCAATTTCTGTCAACGATCAGCGCATTGTGGCTATGAGCGAGATTCGTTGTGCAGGACCTACTATTTCGGTAAACAATGTCCGCAGTGCTCCGCCTTATGTTATCAAGGCTATAGGCGCTCCTAAAACTCTGAGCAGTGCTCTGCGTCTGCGTGGCGGTGTTGTAGAAACCTTTGAGTTCTGGGGCATTCAGGTAAAAATCAAGACTGTTGAAAAGCTGCATATTCCGGCGCTGAAGGCACCGCGCAGCTTTGAATACGCTAAGACAGTGGAAAGCAAGGAGGCAGCGAAATGATTGGATTTGCATTTGCCGGCCTATTGCTTGGTCTTATACTTGGTGTTTACTGTCCTTTCAGAGTGCCACCCGAATACGCACGTCTGCTTGCCGTAGCTGTTATGGCAGGTATGGATGCAGTGCTGGGCGGTGTACGTGCTTCACTTGAAGGCAATTATGATACTCAGGTATTCATTTCCGGATTCTTTATCAATGGTATTCTGGCTGCCTTTTTGTGCTATGCAGGTAATCTGATCGGTATCGATTTATATCTGGTAGCGGTACTGATTTTCGGTATGCGTATTTTCCAGAATTTGGGAATTATCCGTCGCCTTTATATGGGCAAATAAGTGTCCTGTCGGAAGATGAAGAAAAAAATTCATTAATAAGCAGGAAAATAGCACTTTCATGTTGAACAATATAAAAATGATTTTTTTATAAATAAGCTACCCAAAGCTAAGGGGGACGTAGAATATGTTTGATGACGTAGAGACAACCTTTGAACCGTTGGCCAATATTAAAGTAATTGGTGTAGGCGGTGGCGGCAATAACGCCGTAAACCGTATGATCGACGCCGGCGTAAGCGGCGTAGAATTTATTGCAGTGAACTGCGATAAGCAGTGCCTGATGCTTTCCAAGGCAGAAAAACGCATCCAAATCGGCGAAAAGCTGACTAAAGGTCTGGGTGCAGGCGCAAACCCTGAAATCGGCGAAAAAGCTGCCGAAGAATCCCGTGACCAGATTCTGGAATCCCTGAAGGGTGCAGATATGGTATTTGTTACCGCAGGTATGGGCGGTGGTACCGGTACCGGTGCTGCGCACGTTGTTGCGGAATGTGCCAAAGAAATCGGTGCGCTGACTGTCGGCGTTGTAACCAAGCCCTTTGGCTTTGAAGGTCCTCGCCGCATGAAGCAGGCTGAGGCAGGTATTGTCAACCTGAAGGAAAAGGTTGATACCCTGGTAACTATTCCTAACGACCGTTTGCTGCAGATTATCGAAAAACGTACCTCCATGCTGGAAGCATTCAAAAAGGCCGATGACGTATTGCGTCAGGGCGTTCAGGGTATTTCTAACCTGATTGCTGTTCCTGGTCTGATTAACGTTGACTTCGCCGATGTCAAAACTGTTATGTCCAATGCAGGCAGCGCTTTGATGGGCGTTGGTACCGCTAAGGGCGAAGGCGGCGGCAAGGCTGCAGCCGAAGCTGCGATCAAGAGTCCGCTGCTGGAGGCATCTATCGACGGTGCCCGCGGCATACTGATTAACGTTATCGGCGGTAAGGAGCTGTCCCTGTTTGACGTTAACGAAGCTGCCAATATTGTCAATGAAGCAGCTGATCCCAATGCAGTGGTTATTTTCGGCGCTGTTATTGATGAAAGCCTTAATGACGAAATCCGTGTTACGGTTATCGCAACAGGCTTTGAAAAAAAATCTCCTGTTACCAAAAATACAGTTGGCGGTCCGGCATCTATCAACCGCAACAGTAGCGGTGTTATCAAGAATTTCTCCGATCCGAACGAAATTCCGCCATGGCTGCGTCACTGATTGAAAGGAAGGCAGTAATATGAAGTGCCCGTTTTGCTCCCACAGAGACAGCCGTGTTATCGACAGCCGTGCTGTAGAGGAAGGCTGTTCTATTCGTCGCAGACGTGAGTGCCCTAATTGCGGCAAACGCTTTACTACATATGAAAAGTATGAGGAAACTCCGCTTGTTGTCAGCAAGAAGGATGGCCGTCGTGAGCTTTTTGACGGTAAAAAGCTGCTGGCAGGTCTTTTGAAGGCTTGTGAGAAACGCCCGGTTCCTTATGAAAAGATTAAAGAGATTGCCGACAGTATAGAGCGAGAGCTGCGAATGAGTGCGGATGCGGAAATTCCCAGCGCCCAGATTGGTGAGCTGGTTATGAAGTATTTGGAGCAGACAGATCAGATTGCTTATGTACGCTTTGCTTCCGTATATCGTCAGTTTGCCGACGTGCGTAATTTTATGCAGGAGCTGGAACGCATCATGCAGAAATCTAAAGATGCAAAATAGAGGTGCGGAATATGAAAAAGTATTTACTGCTTACTTTAACGGCTCTTATGCTGGTGGCCGGCTTTAGCGGCTCGGCATTGGCTAAGGAAAGACTCTTTACGTTTTCCAATAACAATAACGGAGCTGTGAAAGAGGTTAATTATTATCTGGATAATGGTGCTAAGGTTGTGTTTATGGACACAGCAGCCAAGGCTACCGACAGCACGGTGATTATCACCGTAGTGCTGGATATACCGGAAGGTGTGCCAGCATATCAAAAGTAAATAGCAAAAGGGTGCCGCAGGCACTTGCAAAGGGAGACGGCATTAGCCGTCTCTTTTGGTATTAGAGATAAAAGGAGCGGTTTTGATGCAGGATTTTATCATTACGAAAAAAAATAATATCTGGTGGGGAATGTTCCCTCGTTTGACGCAGGCGGGCTTCGGTAATGCCTGCAGCTGTCGTCTGCATGGTGAAAGCAATCTTGTACCGGGTACTTTGAACCTGGCTTTGCATGTGGGTGATGAGGTGGAACTGGTGCTGCAGAACCGTCGCCTGTTTGCGCAGGCTCTAGGTTTGGACGCATCAAAATTTACTACCTGCGAGCAGGTGCATGGTAGTAATGTTGCTGTTGTAGATGAAGCCTTGGTCGGCGCCGGTGCGACAGCGCTTGCAGATACGATTAAGGATACGGATGCTTTGGTTACGAATCTGGCGAATGTACCGCTGCTGCTATTTTTTGCAGACTGCGTGCCGCTGCTTTTCGCCGACGAGCGCCAAGGCGTGTGCGCTGTAGCGCATGCCGGCTGGCGTGGTACGGTAACACAGATTGGCCGCAAAACAGTAGAAACGATGCAGCAGGCCTTCAGCTCCCGTCCCGAAGATATCGTTGCGGCGATTGGTCCGTCTATCGGCCAATGCTGCTACGAGGTAGACGATTTTGTGCGCGGCAAGGCTGCAGGCTACGAGCAGTTCTTTGCGCCACGAGCAGAAAATCCCGGCAAGTATCTGCTGGATTTATGGGGCTATAACCGCCAAGTGCTGCTGGACGCAGGATTAAAGGCGGAGAATATTCTTACTGCCGGTGTCTGCACGGAGCATAACCATGAAATGTTCTGCTCCTACCGTGCAGAGCAGGGAAAAACCGGTCGCATGGGTGTGTGCCTGTATAGAATGTCTGACGATAAAAATGCTTAAGTGATGCGCGTGAAAAAAACTTATGGTTGAACGTGAACTTAGAAGATTAAGGTGATACGTAAAAAAGCGTTATGCAGCGAGTCGCTGAATGCTTCAGGTAAAGCGTTAAAATTTTACGAAAAGAGTGAGTGAAGATGCTGAAGGATACCTTTACATTTCAAGGCCCGTTAGGGGAAATAGAATGTGTTGTAGAACCGAATCGCAGTGAGAATAATGCTGTACTCGTTATGGCGCATGGCTTCCGCGGCAGCCGTGACAGCGGAGGACGTGCTGCGGGAGTGGCGCAGCAGGCTGCGGCGCATGCTGCCGTAGTTCGCTTTAACTTTACAGGTACGCAGATAATTTCGCGTCAGGTGGAGGAGCTGCGCGCCGTACTGGCGGAGGTACGCCGCAGACAGCCCGGCTGTAAGCTGTTTCTTTTGGGACGCAGCTTGGGCGGTGCAGCTTCCATCATAACGGCGGCGCAGGACGGAGCTCTTGCCGGCCTGATTCTGTGGGCAACGCCAAATAATCTGCGCTTTACCTTCCGTTATGTGATGACGGAGGACGAATACCGTCGTCTGGACAGCGGCGAAACGCTGCACTTTAACGATGAGCGCGGCGAATGCGATTTGACACCGGATTTTCTGACGGACTTTGACCAATACGATTTGCCTGTATTGCTGCAAAAAGCGCAGCCTTTGCCTGTACTTTTGCTGCACTGCAGTGCGGATGAGGTGGTGCTGGCGGAGCAGGCACAGCGTAATGCCGCAGCCATCGGCGAGGCGGCAGAGCTGCATATCTTTGCAGGCGGCGACCACAGCTTTACGCAGTACAGTGAGCAGGCAGGTGCGCTGCTGAGTGATTGGCTGGGCAAACGCTTGAAATGCAGCGCTTGTTAGTTGTATAATATACTTGAGAAATTGTATCCTTTTCTATGGGAGGAAAGAGCATGAAGAAATTGTTAATAATCTGCCTGATGTTGGTGTGCGCACTGGGGATTACAGCCTGCGGTCAGGAAAAACAGGAGCAGGCACCGAAGGCAGAGCCTGCGACAGCGGTTTTCAACACGAGCATGGGCGATTTTGAGGTGAAGTTGGCAACAGATTATGCACCGGAAACGTCGAAGAATTTTATTACGCTGGCAGAAAAGGGCTTTTATAACGGTCTTGTTTTTCACCGTGTAATAGATAACTTTATGATTCAAGGCGGTGACCCTGACGGCAACGGTACCGGTGGTCCCGGCTATACTATTAAGGATGAGTTCAGCAGTAAGCTGCTGCATGACGGCCCCGGTGTAATTTCCATGGCAAACCGCGGCCCGAATACCGGCGGCAGCCAGTTCTTTATCACCCTGCGTGAATGCAAATGGCTTGACGGCAAGCACGCTGTTTTCGGCAAGGTAAGCAAGGGCATGGATGTTGTTTATAAAATCGGCAAAACAGCAACAGATTCCAATGATAAACCGTTGGAGCCTGTAATCATTAAGAAGGTTACGATAGAAAAACGTTAACACCCCTTTTAAAACAGGTAGGAGGAAATTGCTTGGCTAGTGAAGAAGAAAAAATGCAAGGTATACTCGAAACTGTTGACCAGCAGGAAATGGTTGGCATTTGCGGACGTAATGATGAATTTCTGCGTTTAATCCGTGGTGCTTTTGACTGTACAATCGTCGCGCGCGGCAATCAGATTACCATGAGCGGGCGTGCCGAAGAGGTGGCACTGCTGGAGCAGCTGCTGCAGGAGCTGCTGTTTTTGTACCGTCAGGGATTGCCGCTGACAACGCACGATGTGCGTTACAGCATGTATATGGTGAAGGCAGGAAATTTGGAAAGCCTGCATCGCATGTACGCTGATACGATTATTGTCAATAACCGTGGCCGTCAGGTAAAGGCTAAGACCTTGGGACAGTGGCAATATGTGGAAACAATCCGTCATAACTATATCACCTTGGGCATCGGACCTGCAGGCACAGGCAAAACCTACCTGGCAGTGGCGCTGGCAGTAGCGGCGCTGAAGAAAAAAGAGGTGGAGCGCATTATCCTGACGCGTCCTGCGGTAGAAGCAGGCGAAAAGCTGGGCTTTTTGCCGGGTGATATGCAGGATAAGGTAGACCCGTATCTGCGTCCTCTTTATGACGGCCTGTATGATATGCTGGGCACGGAAACCTTCCAAAAGTATCTCACCAAGGGTACGATTGAGGTTGCACCGCTGGCCTATATGCGCGGACGCACGCTGAATGACGCCTTCATCATTTTGGACGAGGCGCAGAATACTACACCGGAGCAGATGAAAATGTTCCTGACGCGCTTTGGCTTTGGCAGCAAGATGGTCATTACCGGCGATATCACACAGATAGATTTGCCGGGCGGCAAGAACAGCGGCCTGAAGGACGCTGCGCGTATTCTGGGAAATGTTCCGGGAATCGGCGTGATAAAGTTCAGCGAGCAGGATGTTGTGCGCCACGAAATCGTGGGTTCCATCATCAAGGCTTATGAACGCTTTGAAAAACAAAAAGAAAAATATAACGGAGAAAAACAAGCATGATAATTAATTTGGAAAATGACCAGCAGAAGCTGGAGCTTTCCGCGCAGGTGCTGGAGCGCCTGCAGGAGGGCTTGCAGGCAGTAGCACGCTTGAATGAGCTGCCGGAGGAGTCCGAAGTTGATGTAACTATTGTCGACGATGAGGAAATCCATGCGCTGAACCGTGAGTATCGCGGTATGGATAAGCCTACCGACGTTTTGAGCTTTGCGCTGGATGAGGACTGCGAGGATGAAGATGAGCCGGAGCTGATCGGCGGACCGGAGGAGCATCTTTTCGGTGATATCATCATTTCGGCGGAAACAGCACTGCGTCAGGCAGAGGAATACGGGCACGGCCTGGAGCGCGAAATGACGTATTTGGCAGTGCATGGTATGTTCCATCTGTTGGGCTATGACCATATGACGGAGGAGGATAAGGCTGAAATGCGTGCGAAAGAGGAGGAAGCTTTGCGTGCGATTAACCTTTCCGAAGAATATTTTGACCATCCCACAGGCATTCATTGATGCTTAATGCACAATTATTTATAACTAACCTGTAAAAAACATAGGAGGTGCTTTCCATGAAAGACGTAAAACTGAATGAATTATCCCCGGCTTGGCGCGAATTGTACGATGCAGCGGTTGCTGCCCGTAAGAATGCTTACATTCCTTATTCCAACTTTGCTGTAGGTGCGGCAGTACGCTGTGCCAACGGAAAAATCTACGGTGGCTGTAACGTGGAAAACGCTTCCTACGGACTTTGTGTCTGCGGTGAGCGTAACGCTATTTTCCATGCTGCCTGCGCCGGTGAGCGCGAAATGTTGGAGCTGTGCGTAGTTGCAGATGCCTCCGGCCCCGTTTCTCCCTGCGGTGCCTGCAGACAGGTTATGCGCGAGTTTGGTATCCAGACCGTGATTTTGGCAAATATGAAGGGTGACTTTAAAATTACCACGGTAGAAGAGCTGCTGCCGTATGGTTTTGAATTATAATAACAGGAGCTGATTAAGATAAAGAAGGTAAACAACGAAGAAGCTAAACATTATGCCGGTTTTGTGGCTATGGTGGGCCGCCCGAACGTGGGCAAATCCACTTTGACAAACAGTCTGATCGGTGAGAAAATCGCCATCATGTCCGACAGACCGCAGACTACACGCAATAAGATTATGTGCATTATGAATACTGATAACGCACAGATTATGTTTCTTGATACACCGGGCATTCATAAGCCGCAGCACAAACTGGGCGAATACATGGTACGCACGGCTGAAAGCACCCTGCAGGAGGTTGACGTTGTCCTCTTTGTAGTGGATGCAACCGAAAAACGCGGCGCAGGCGAGGATTATATCCTGAACCTGCTGCAGAAGGTAAAAACACCGGTAATTTTGGTAGTAAATAAAATTGACAAGCTGGCAGATAAGCAAAAGCTGTTCCAGATTATGGAAGGTTATAATAAGCTGTATAAATTTGCGGCGATTGTACCTGTTTCCGCATTGAATGACAGCGAATTCCCCGGACTGGTGCAGGAAATCACTAAGCATCTGCCGGAGGGACCGGCGTACTTCCCGGAGGATATGATTACCGACCAGCCGGAGCGCGTGATTGCCGCTGAAATGATCCGTGAAAAGGTATTGCGCCTGACGCGTGATGAAATTCCCCATTCCGTAGCGGTTGAGGTGGATGAATTCAAGGAGCGCGACGAGGAGAACGTGTATATCAGAGCAACAATTTTTGTAGAGCGTGAATCGCAAAAGGGCATTGTTATCGGCGCTAAGGGCAGCCTGCTGAAGAAAATCGGCCAACAGGCGCGTGCTGATATCGAAAACCTGCTGTACTGCAAGGTCTTTTTGGATTTATGGGTTAAGGTTAAGGCTGACTGGCGTAACAAGGATAAAGCCTTGAAGCAGCTTGGCTACAAGGAGTGAGGACTTATCAACTTTTTTCGGAAACTGATTGATTTCTGGCATAGGCTGCCGCTTGCCTGGTATTACCTGAAAACCGGTACCTGGCACAAGGAGGGTAGCGCCAGCAGTGAGGACGAGCTGCGCAAGCTGGTGAGTGCCAGCGAACGCCACGGCCAGATTGACCATGTCGAGGGCAGCATGATCGGCAATGTTTTTGACTTTGCCGACCGTGTGGCGCGCGAGGTCATGGTGCCAAGACAGGATATGGTATGCCTGTTTTTGGATGATACGCTGGCAGAAAATATGGCTGTTGTGCGCAGCAGTCATCATACGCGCTATCCGCTCTGCATGGAGGACAAGGATCAGGTGGTGGGTACGCTGCATGTGCGTGACCTGCTGAAGATTAAGCCGGGGCAGACTACCTTTGACCTGCGCCGTCTGATGCGTCCGATTGTTGTTATTCCTGAGGCTATGCCGGTGCCGAAGGCCTTGCACCTGATGCAGCAACGTCATGTGCAGATGGTGCTTGTGGCAGATGAGTACGGTGGTACTGCAGGCCTGATTACGATGGAGGACCTCGTGGAGGAAATCGTCGGTGATATTCAGGACGAGCATGAAGCGCAGGAGCCGCCGGACGTGTTGCAGCTTCCCGATGGCAGGATTGAATTTGACGGCATGGTGCTGCTGGACGATGTGGCAGAGCAGCTGCCGATTGTATTTGATGATCCTGAGGAGGATACCATCGGCGGTTATGTATTTGGTTTGCTTGGGCGCAAGCCTGAGATTGGTGATGCTGTGGAAATTTCCGGCTACAGCTTCAAGGTACTGCGCACAGAGGGCTTCCGTGTAGTGCGCGTGCTGGCTACGAAGCTGCCGCAGGAGCAAAAGCAGAAGGAAGAACAGCAGGATGAGTGAGTCGCAAAGGGAGCTTTTGGCAGATGATGCGCTTGTTTTACATGTAAAAAACTGGCAGACGGCTGATAAATATGCGGTCTGCTTTACGAAGGAGCATGGCAAGCTGCGCTTTATCGCTTATGGTGCCCGCTATGAAAAAAATATACATGGCAGATTGCTGCAGCCCTTTGCCAATCTGCATATTGAGGTTCAGCAGGGACAGAAGATAGACAAGCTGCGCAGCTGTGAGCTTTTGCAGATGCCCAAGTCTATGGATATGCAGCAGATGGCTTATGCGGCGGTGGCGTCGGAGCTTACTGCCGTACTGACGGAGGACAGAGTGCCGCAGCCGGAGCTTTATGAAATGCTGGGTGCTGCTTTGGCGGCGCTGATGCAGCGCAATCCGCGTCTGGTTGTTTTGTCCTATGCTATAAAATTGTTGGCGGCTACTGGCTTTGCGCCGCAGCTTACGCATTGCGTGCATTGCGGTGAGGCTGTGACGGCACAGGAGGATGCGTGGTTTAGTCCGTTGCAGGGCGGGCTTATCTGCAGCAGCTGCAGAAGCAGCTATAACGGTGACGGCCTGGAGCCGTGCAGTGCGGAAACACGCGAGCTGTGGCAGTGGCTGGCGCAGCTTGATTACGAGCAGCCGGCGCCCTTTAAGGTGCGCGGCGGCGCGCTCATGGAGCTGGAAAAAATTCTCTTCAAATTTATCTTCTTTCAGACAGATAAGCCGTTGAACAGCTTAAACTTTTTGAGTCAGCTGCAGCTGTGAGGCTGCGGCGGAGGCGCTTAATTGAAGAACGTAAACAAAAAACGCTAAAGGCATGCGAAAGTCTTTAGCGTTTTTTGCATGCAAAAAGTCCGCTCACATAGAGCGGACTCAGTAAAGGCTATCTTAGACATTGTACGTAAATGTTTAGTTTTAAGCATAACATGGGAGAATTTTTACGTCAGAGAAGTTGTATCCTTATCCACTACCTTCAGAAAGATTTTGTTGACGTACTGCTCGCAGTCGCAGGAGAACCAATGATTTTCCAAAGGCAGGATATAAATATTACCGACAGGCTCCAAATCATTGGTCTGTAGAAAGCGTTCGATGCGCTGGGATAATTTTTCAGCGTTCTCGCAAAAGGTACCCGAAAAAATAATTTCCAGATACAGACCGGCAGGCAACGTCATCTTAATGGATTGCCTGTGCTTGTTGGCACTGGTGACGCAGGAAAAATATGCCTGTGAACGTTGAAATTCATGCTTTTTAAAAAAGCTTTCCTGGTCTAAAACCCAGCCTGCATGATTAGGCAAGGCTCCCTTGTGATGCGCGCGTCTTTGACCATGGCGTGCAAATTTGGTAATGCGGCTTTTGCCGTCGTCACTTTCCGCAAGCGGCGTCAGACGCAGCAGACGGTCATTTTGCCAACTGAGTGTCAGGTGACGGCAGGAATTAAGCTCCTTGACGTGCATATCGTCCTTAATGCGCTCGATGGTGTCGCAGATTTCCTGATTGTTGTGGATGATTGCCTGACATTCCGCTGTTTTTTCCTGCAGCAGCTGCAGAAAATGCTCCTTGCTGCGGTCCTCCAGATATTTTTTGATATTGGCGATGCTTATATCCAGCGCACGCAGGTTGACAATTATCTCCAAATCCAGAAATTGCTGGATAGAATAATTGCGGTAGCCATTTTCACTGACAAAGTCCGGTGAAAGCAGGTTAACCTTGTCGTAGTAGAGCAATGACTGCTTAGATATATTAAAAATTGCTGCCAGCTCGCCGGCAGTAAAGTACTTTCGTTTGTCTTTATTAATCATAATTGTTCCTCATAAGCTTGACTATAATACTAGTATATAGTTTAATATTAAAAGGAGTAATATCACTTCTTTTTATCTAGTAAATTATATCATATTTTCCTTGCTAGTTGAATAGAAGTTTTTGAGTATAGGATGGAGGTCAATGTCTAATGAAAAAAATTGCGATTTATGGTAAGGGCGGTATCGGCAAGTCCACAACAACTTCAAATCTGTCGGCTGCATTCAGCGAGGATGGTCTTAAGGTTTGCCAGATCGGCTGCGATCCGAAAAATGATTCTACCAGACTTTTGCTGGGACGTATCTGCAGTCAGACTGTGCTTGATATGGTGCGCGATAATGATGAGGTTGCGGCAGAGGATATTGTTCATACAGGCTATAACGGTATCAAATGCGTAGAGGCCGGCGGTCCAGAGCCCGGTGTAGGCTGTGCAGGCCGTGGTATTATTGTGGCTTTGGAAAAGCTACGTTCGCTGGAGGTGCTGACGGACGAGGACCTGATTATGTATGACGTTTTAGGTGACGTAGTATGCGGCGGTTTCGCCGTGCCTATCCGCGAGGGCTATGCAACCGATATATATATTGTTTCTTCCGGCGAGCTGATGAGCCTGTATGCTGCCAACAATATCGCCAAGGGCGTTAAACGCTTTGCTATGCGCGGCGGTGTGCGTTTGGGCGGTATCATCGGCAACGGCCGTAATACACCTAACGAGCAGCAGCTGCTGCAGGAATTCGCCAAACGCCTGCACACCCAGCTGATTGCCTTTATTCCGCGTGACGTTATTGTCAATAAGGCGGAAAACAATCGCCAGACAGTGCTGCAATATGCACCGGAAAGCGCTCAGGCCGGTGTTTACCGCAAGCTGGCGCATGATATCTGGCATAATGAAAACATGGCTATTCCTACGCCGATGAGCTTTGAGGAGCTTGAAAAGCTGGTGGCCGAATATGGCAATTAAAACAAGACGCTTTTACAGTGCACGCAAAAGCTGCAGCTGCAGCATGCCTGGCGTATGGCGCGCTGTTGCCTATATGGACGGCGCTGTGGTAGTTTTTCACAGCCCGCGTGCCTGCGCTCATGTAGCACGCACGATGGATATCAATTCCCAATACCGCACGCTTTCCGAGAATGAACGCGAGCAATGGGGCTCCGTGCCGCTGCTCAGCAGCCAGATGCAGGAAAAGGATGCTATTTTCGGCGGTGTGGCGCGTTTGGAAAAATGCCTGCGCTTTGCTATTGAAACATATAAACCCAAGTGCCTGATGATTGCCAATTCCTGCGTGGCCGGTGTTATCGGTGACGATGTGGAATCGGTGGCACGCGAGGTGGAAGAGGAATACAATGTTCCTATCCTTACTGTGGAATGCTGCGGCTTTTTGGGTGCGGAATATTATGATGGTTATTTTGAAATTACGCAAAAGCTGCTAGAACGCTTTGTGAAGCCTTGCGCCAAGCAAAAGGACAGCGTCCTGCTTTTAGGCGATAACGGCGGCCCGTGGGGCCATTATGCGAAAGAGGTTACCCGTATTCTGCAGGAGTTCGGCGTAGAGGTTATCGGTCAGTTCCCCGGCTATATGGCTATGGACGAGCTGGAAAAGGTGGCGGCTGCCGAATATGCGGTTGTGCTTGGCGGCCGCGGGCAGACGCATATCGGCTTGCGTAAGGTTGCGGAGCAGCTGCAGGAAAAATACGGCACACATTATCTGGCCGATATTTATCCTGTCGGCTGGCAGGAAACGCAGGACTGGATTATCAGCATCGGCCGTATGCTGGGGCGTGAGCAGTTGGCACAGCAGGTGCTGAAGCTGGAGCAGCAACGCTTAGATGAGCAGCTGCAGCATTTTCTGTCGGTAACGGAAGGCAAGAAAACAGTGCTGTGCATCGGCCGTATTCTGAGATATTTTCATCCGGGGAATATCATGCAGACTATCAGGCTTTTGCGCTTGAATCTTATCGGCATTATTCTCTTGGATTCCTATGACGGTGATGAGCGCGAAGCGATGCTGAAGGTTGTGCAGGAAAAAAGCGATGTGCCTGTTTATACTACGGCAGAGGGTGAAAAGCTGGTTGCAGAGGCAAATATCGTGCTGACAACGCATGAGCTGCAGAATAAGGAGGCACGTCAGATTTTCCTGCCGATGCTGCCGCAGGTTGCCGTTGCCGGTGAGGTCAAGATGATGCAGGGAATCTATCAGAGCCTGTGCAGCAGGCTGAAGGGAGGCGTGCGCTATGTCTGAAAAGCAAGGTTGGGGCAATATCTGCGAGCGTGTGGATACCTGTGCGCTGACAGGTGCAGGTGCCTTTTTTGCTGCTATTGATAAGAGTGAGGTTTTGATTAACGGACCGTTGTGGTGTTATTTTTATGCTTTACGCCATCTGGAAAAGGCGCGTCCCGATATGTATACGCGCTTTTACGGCTCACAGCCTGATAATAACGCTGTTATTTACGGCTCCGAGGAATATGTAACGCAGGAGCTGCAGCGTATGCTGGAGGATGGTCATAAGCCTTCGGTACTGCTTTTGGAAAGCAGCTGCTCGCTGAGCTTAATCGGTGATGATTTGGCAGGCATGGCACGCAAGCTGGAGCTGCCGTTCCCAGTGGTTACATTGGACAGTGGCGGTATGGTCGGCGGCTTTGCCGCAGGCTACGCCAAGGCTGCCAAGAAGCTGTTTGCGCAGCTGTTGCCGCAGACTGCGACAGCAAAGCCCTTGGCTGTCAGTATTTTAGGACAATCGGAATTTTATCTGCAGGGTGCTGCCGATACGCAGGAATTAAAACGCTTACTGCAGCTTGCAGGCTATGAGGTGCTGTGCACTCCCGGCTGCGAATGCACGTTGGAGGAGCTGCAGAAGCTGCCGGAGGCTTCGCTGAACATTGTTACCAATGCGGAGCTGGGACTGCCGCTGGCTGAATATCTGCAGAAAAAATACGGAACGCCGTATATTTTTGCCGGACTGCCTTACGGGGTGCAGGGAACGCTGCGCTGGCTGCAGCAGATAAACGCGCAGCTGCCTGCTCCTGCGTTGGATAAGGTGACGGCGGAAGCTCAGGCGCAGGATAATTATCTGCTGAGCCGTAATAATGAAGCCATCGCACTTTGGGGCAGCATGTGGTTTGATAACGTGCTCGTCAGCGCACCTGCTACACAGGCGCTGTGCCTCGCACAGACGCTACGCACCGAATGGACTGATATCGGCAGTTTGACTGTCATCTGCCAGCAACCGCTCAAAGATGCGCCTGCCTGCGACACTGCAGAGGCGATTTATACTGTTGGCGTGGACGATGCTGCCATCAGCGAATATTTTAAAACTTGTGACAATGTACTGCTGCTGACGAGCAGTAGCGAAAGTTCGGTTCTTTATCGCAGAAAGCAGTGCAGCTTTGATGCCTGCAATATCTGCTATCCTACGAATGATGAGGTGTTTATTACCAAGCAGCCGATGGTAGGCCTGCAGGGCAGTGCTTACATGCTGGAGCGACTGTGGAATTGCTTTATCCGCAGGAAAAAGAATAAAGTATAGTAGGTGGTCTATGAAAAAGCTATTGATGATTATAAGCCTGTTGCTTTTGGTATTTACTGCAGGATGCAGTAAGCAGCAGGCTGCCGATGTTCCTGCTTCGCCGGCGGCGGATGTGGCCTATAGCGTTACGGACGATGCCGGAAGGACGCTGCACTTTGAGCATAAGCCGCAGCGGATAGTTTCGCTTACATATGGTACGGATGAAATCCTTACCGATTTAGTTGACATAAAACGTATTATGGCCTACAGCCGTTGGGCAGGCGACAGCGAAATAAGCTTTATTACCAAGGAGCAGGCCTATACTGTGGGACGCAAGGTGCCGGAAAATACGGAAGCTGTTTACGCCCTGCAGCCTGACCTTGTTTTTGCTTCGACTGCTACCTCAAGTGATTTGGTCCGCAGTCTGGAGGGCTTGGGCGTGCCGGTTTATATAGCGCGCAGTCCGCATAATTATCAGGAGATGTGCGACAAAATCCGCGGTATAGCTGCAGCGGTAGGCGAAAAGCAGCAAGGGGAGCTGATGGTGCAGAAGATGGACACGCACCTGCAGCAGCTGCAAAAACGCTTGCAGCGGATTCCGTCAAGCGAAAGGCGCGTTGCTGTAGCCTTTAATTTTACCTCTGCCATGGGGCGTAGAGGAGATTTGCTCGACAGCATGCTGATGATGGCGCATGTAATCAACGGCGCAGCCATTGTTGCCGATGAAAACAAGAGTGAGCATGGTATGCCTGCTATCAGCAAGGAACAGGTGGTACGCATAAATCCGGATATTTTTATGCTGCCGACCTGGAATTATAACAATAAACAGGATGTGCAGGGTTATGCTTATGCCGTAATGAATGACCCCGCTTATCGCGATGTTAAGGCTGTACGCAACAAGCAGATTAAGTTTGTTTCGGACAAATACCGCTATGTTGCCAGCCAGCATATTGTCGATGCTATTGAAAACATTGCGCATGCTGTATATCCGGAAATTTTTTGAGGAAGTGTGTTTGTAGATGATTATTAAACGTGAACGGAGTCCGTTGGCTATTATTCTTTTAGCAGTTCTCTTAGTTGTTATTGCATGTGTATCTTTGACCTTAGGCCAGATAGATGTGCCTGTAGGCAAGGCGCTGGCAGTTATCGGCGCTCAGCTGAATCTGCCAGGCTTTACCGAGGCTGATTACAGCAGGGAGCAGCTTGCCGTTATCTGGTATATCCGCCTGCCGCGTATGCTGGTAGGTGTGCTTGTAGGTGCGGCGCTGGGTATCTCCGGTGCTGTAATGCAGGGCATCTTCAGCAACCCGCTGGCTGACCCCGGTCTTATCGGTATCTCCTCCGGTGCTGCTACCGGTGCCGTGCTGTCTATTGCTTTAGGTGCTGCTTCCGGCAGCATGTTTGCTATGCCGGCCTTTGCCTTTTGCGGCAGTATCTGTGCTGTGTGCTTAACAGTATTTTTGGCGATGCGCAACGGCAAAATTCCTGTTATGACGCTGCTTTTGGCAGGTGTAGCCGTGGGTATGCTTTTGGGCGCTATCACCTCCGGTCTGCTCACCTTTATGAACGAGCAGAAGCTGCAGCAATATCTGTTCTGGATGGTCGGCGGTCTTGATTACCGTCGTTGGGAGCATGTATATCTGGCAGTGGGACCTGTGCTGTGCGGTATTATTATTATGTGCCTGCTGGCGCGTCACCTGAACATTCTGGTGCTGGGCGAAACGGAAGCCAAAGCCGTTGGTATGCCTGTTACCGCATTCCGCATGGGTCTGCTTTTTGTAGCAGCTATGACTACTGCTACCTCCGTTTGCGTCAGCGGTAATATCGGCTTTGTCGGCCTTGTTATTCCGCATATGATGCGTATGCTGATTGGTCCTGACCATCGCGTGCTTTTGCCTGCTAGCGCACTTGGCGGCGCAGCCTTTTTGGTATTCTGCGATTCGCTGGGACGCATTATTATGCCGCCGGCAGAGGTGCGTGTAGGTATTATGACAGCGTTCTTAGGTACGCCGTATTTCCTGTATCTGCTGCGCAGAATGCAGAAGCAGTTCTTTTAAGATGAGGTGGAATTTATGAAGGTTATTTTCTTGACGAATGTTATTCGCCGCATGGGTATGATGCAGCAGACTATGGAAAAGCTGCAGCAGGAAGGCAAGCTGGATAATGCCTGCGCCTGCCGTTGGATTACCGATGCGACGGTTTGGGAGGATAAATGGCACAAGGAGCTTGCCGGCTCCAAGCTGGTGATTATGAAATGGATGGGTACAGGTCTGGATACACCGTTTCTGCAGCGCTGTGTAAGCTTGCTGAAGCAGTTGCGCCTGCCCTTTTATATTGATGCTGCCGGCAGCAAGGAGGGCGAGCTGGCGCAGGGACTGACACCTGAGCAGCTTGCTGTTATCAAAAAATATTGCATGTTCGGCGGCGAAATCAACTATAGCAATCTGTGGTTATATCTGCAGCAGCTGTTGCAAGGTGAGACTATTACAGTCGATGAGCCTAACCCGATTCACTGGTGCGGTATTTATCACCCGCGCGCGAAAAAGGTATATACCGATTTAGCGGAATACCAGCGTGATTTTTGCGTCAGCGGCCGTCCGACAGCGGGCATTCTTTTTTATCGCGACGAATGGGTGTGGGGCGATTTGACCTACCAGACTGCGATGATAGAAGAGCTGGAAGCACAGGGCGTCAACGCTGTCTGCGTTTTCAGCAACGGCATGCCGCTTGAGGAAATGGGCATGCCCAGTCTGACGCAGGTTTTCAACAGCTTCTTCTGTACGGCAGACGGTGTGCCTGTAATCGATGTGCTGCTGAATGTCATGAAGTTTTCCATGACTACCGGCGGTTCGATTAATCTTGATTATCTGAAAAAGTTTAATGTGCCGGTTTTGGCTGCCTATACGACAATTGCGCCCTTTGAGGAATGGAAGGACAGCTTCGAGGGCATGAATGCCATGGAGGTTTCCATCAGCGTTTCCTTGCCGGAATTTGATGGCATTATCCATGGTGTGCCTATAGCGCATAAAAAGATTCTGGAAAACGGCGATGTCCGCTATCTGCCTAATATGGAGCGTGTAAAGCGCATGGCCTCCAAGGCGAAGAAGTGGGCGATGCTGCGCCATAAGGCCAACAGCGAGAAGAAAATCGCTATTATTTTCCACAACTATCCGCCGCGTAATTCCAACATCGGCAGTGCTATCGGCCTTGATACAATCGAAAGCATCCGTCGTGTGCTGGCTGCTATGCGCGAGCGTGGCTATAAGGTAGATTGGATTCCGGAGGATACGAAGGAATTTATCAAGTTGCTGACTGCCAATGCTACCAACGACCGCAGCATGCTGACGGAAAAGCAGGTTGATGCTGCCTATAAGCTGACGGGAGCAGAATATAGAGAATTCTTTGCGCTGATGGACAAAAAGGTGCAGGAGCAGCTGGTGAAGGATTGGGGCGAAGCGCCCGGCACTGTCATGGAATATGACGGCGATATCCTGGTACCGGGAACGATGAACGGCAATGTTTTCGTAACCGTGCAGCCGCCGCGTGGTTTTGGCGAGGACCCGGAGAAAATTTACCACGATCCTTATGTGGCGCCGACGCATCAATATCTGGCCTTCTACCATTTGGTACGCGATGTGTGGCAGGCAGATGCCGTTGCTCATATCGGTACGCATGGCAGTTTGGAATGGCTGCCGGGCAAAAACGCCGGCCTTGACTGCAGCTGCTATCCGGATTTGTCGCTGGGTGATTTGCCGAACATTTATCCTTATAACATTACTATTACCGGCGAGGGCATTCAGGCGAAGCGCCGCGGCGCTGCTTGCCTTATTGAGCATTTGCCGGCGCCGCAGACACAAGCGGGAGTGTACGACGAGCTGGAGGAGCTGGAAAAGCTCATGGACGAATACGTACACTTCAGCAGCACGCAGCCGGATAATCTGCCGCGCTTGCAGGAGCTGGTGCTGGCGAAGGTTGCCGAGGCCAACCTACAGGACGAGGTTACTTACGATGAAGAAAAGCCCTTCGACGAATACGTGATGAATCTGCATAATTACATTACGGATTTGAAGAATATGGAGGTGCACACAGGCCTGCATATTATGGGACAGCCGCCGGAGGACCAGCAGCTGGAGGATTATCTGTGGCTGCTGCTGCGTCTTGATAACGGCAATATCCCCAGCCTGACGCAAGCAATAGCAGCGCTGTATGGCTTTGATTATTACTATCTGCTGGAAAACAGCAGCCTGATATACGAACCGCTGAATATCACCTATGGTATGCTAATCGACCGTATCGCCAATCAGTGCCGCGAGCTGATTCGCTGCCTGCAGCAGCGTGACTTTGTCAAGGAAGCGGTTGCTGATGCTCTGCAGCTGCCCTGGGTGCAGCAGGCACCGGCGGAAAGCAGAGAAAAGCTGGAGCTTGTCTGCAATTATGTGGTAGATAAGCTATATCCCAACTTGCTTTTGACAAAGCAGGAAATCACCAATATGCTGCGTGGCTTTGAAGGCGAATATATCGAGCCTGGTCCGAGCGGTGCTCCCTCCAGCGGCGGTGCCGATTTGCTGCCGACAGGACGCAATTTCTACGGTGTGGACCCGCGCTGCCTGCCAACCCCGGCGGCATGGGAAATCGGCCAGACACTGGGCGACCAGGTGGTAGAACGCTTCATTGCGGAGGAAGGTCATTATCCGGAAAATATCGGTATGGTCTTTTGGTCCGGCGCGAATATGCGCAGCCACGGACAGTGCATTGCCGAATTCCTCTATCTGATGGGCATCCGTCCCAAGTACCAGAGCGGCAGCCTGCGTATCAACGGTCTGGAGGTTATTCCGCTGATGGAGCTCAAGCGTCCGCGAATTGACGTTACGGCGCGTATCAGCGGCCTTTTCCGTGACACTATGCCTGCAGTAATGCAGGTGATGGATAAGGCGGTGCTGTTGGCAGCGGAGCAGGATGAGCCTGATGATTTAAACTTTGTACGCAAGCATATTCAGGAGGATACCAGGGAGCTGGAGCAGCAGGAGGGCATGGAGCACGCTGCTGCATGGCGTCAGGCGGCCTTCCGCGTCTTCGGCGATGCACAGGGAACATATGGCGCAGGCGTTGCGGCGCTGTTGGAAAGCAAAAATTGGGAAACTATTGATGATATTGCCGATGTTTATGTGCGCTGGGGCGGTCATGCTTACGGCGGCAAAACTAAAGGTAAATTCCTGCCGCAGCAGTTCCGCAAGCGTATGGGCAGTTTGGATATCACGATTAAAAACGAGGATAACCACGAAACCAATATGCTCAGCAGCGATGACTACAACGCCTACCATGGCGGCATGATTGCTGCAGTGCGTTCGATTAAGGGCAGCGCGCCGCGCTCCTACTGCGGCGATAGTACCGACAGGACGCGTGTGACGATGCACAGCGTGCAGGAGGAGGCAAAGCGCCTGTTCCGCAGTGAGGCTATCAATCCCAAGTTTATCAAGGGCATGATGCAGCATGGTTACAAGGGCGCTGCCGATATGGCCAACATGATTGCGCACAGCTTCCAGTGGGATGCGACAAGTGCCGTTATGGAAGACTGGATGTACGAAAAATATGCCGAAAAATATACCTTTGACCCGGTTGTGCAGGAATGGCTGCGTGATGTGAACCCTTGGGCGCTGCAGCGCATGACGGAAATTCTGCTGGAGGCAGAGCAGCGCGGACTGTGGCAGGCTAAGCCGGAAACCAAGGAGGAGCTGCAAAAGCTCTACCTTGATATGGAAGGCGAGCTGGAGGACAGAGCAGATGAGCGTTAAAATGCTGGTGCTGAGCCTGACAGGGCAATGCAATTTTGCCTGCCGTTATTGCTATGCTGCCGAGCATGACCGCAGTATGATGTCACCGAAAACAGCGTTGGCAGCAGTTAGGCTGGCGGCGGACGGCGGTGAACGCTTCGTAATTCAGTTCAGCGGCGGCGAGCCGCTGCTGAACTTTGATTGCCTGAAGGCAGTGGTAGATTATGTGCATCAGGAAAAGCTGCCTGCCGTCCTGCAGCTGCAGACTAACGGCTCTTTGCTTATTGATAAGATTGCCAAGTATCTCTATAAAAATAAGGTTGCTATCGGCGTAAGTCTTGACGGCAGACCGGCGGTCAATGATAAGCTGAGGCTGAAAAAGAATGGCTACGGTGCGACCGGAGAGATTTTGAAGGGTATTGAGGTTTTGCGCCGCAATAATATTGCCTGCGGCGTAACCTGCGTAGTAACGTCGGAAAACGTAGATACGCTGGAAGGCATTGTGGATTTTGCCTATTTTTTGGGCAACATCCGTAAAATCGGCTTTGACATCCTGCGCGGGCAGGGACGCGGACGCAATCTGCAGCCGCCAACGCCTGCAGCGATGCAACAGGCTATGCAGCGTGTTTTTGCGCGCTGCGATGAGCTGGCGAAGCTCACAGGAATGCGCATAGCGATTGCGCAGCAGGAGCGAGCGCAGCTTTTGTGTAAGGATTGCAGTCTGACCTTCGGCCATTGCTATGCTATGAACGGTGAAGCAGCCTTTGTAGATGCCAAGGGTGATATTTACGCCTGCTCCTCGCTGGTAGGTGATGCGAAATTTTACCTTGGCAACGTTTATACTGGCTTAGAACCTTCTTTAGTAGAAAAAACTAAGCAGGTGATTGCCGAATCAATGGATTTTTGCCGTCAATGCGATGATTTTAAATTGTGCGGCGGCGGTTGCTTCGCGCGTTGGTATGGCCTGGAGGACAAGTCTGCCTATGGCGCGGAATGCAGCATGAAGCGTGAAGCGATACAACGCATACATAAATAAAAAAACGTCGGCGTCGGGTGCTTAACAAAGTATTTCGCTTCGCTGACGTTTCTTTGTTAATAAATAACGCGTTTAATATTGCTTCTGATGGCTAACAAGTATTTTCTATATATGTTTTGATAGAACTAAGCTGATTGTTAGTATCTTTTGCTTGACTATATTCTTAGTATATACAATAAAATAGAAAAAATGATTGTTTAGAATTTTCGGAGGCAATGGAATGAAAATTGCTTTATGTCATTTAGAGCTCAGCTGCGGTCCGCAGGAGCGCAATCTGCAACTCTTAGAGCAGGCAGTGAGCATTGCTGCGGAGCAGGGCGCTGACTGGGTATTGACACCTGAGGTAGCGGTACAAGGATATTATTTTTATCGTATAGATGCAAATGCTGTGGTAGCGCCTCAGCCGTCACCTGAGCTGGAGACGCTGCGTAAATTGTGCTGTGAATATGGCATTACCCTCTTTTTAGGCTGTGGTGAATATGATGCTGCCTGTGATAAAAACTTTAACAGCTGTCTGGTTTTCGGACCTGATGGCGAGCTGATCGGCCGTCACCGCAAGCTCTTTGGCGAGTGCATGGCATCCGAGGCTTGGGCGCGCAAGGGTGACAGCTTTACCGTGCTTCCCTGCAGCGGTTTGCAGACAGGAGTGCTGGTGTGCGCAGATTTGTGGTTTCCGGAATATTACGAGGGGACGAAGGCGCAGGGTGCAGAAATAATTGTCGACATGGCTGCCTGGCCGCCGACGCAGGTGTGCGGTAATCCGTTGCCAGCCTGGCTGCATGCATCCAAGGTAACGGATGTGACAGTGATTGTCTGCAATCAGACGGGTTCCCCGCAGTGGATGGATATGAATGTAGGGCAGAGCGTGGTTATCGACCAAGGCGAGCTGAAGCTGGCGTACAGCGGTGAGCCTGCGGTACTGCTTTTTGATTACGATGCAGAAGCTAAGCGTGTGCAGTCAATTGCCTATGATGTTCACTACATAAAGTAAGTAAATAAATGCTTGTAGCGGCATAACACCCCGTATTTGCCGTTGACGATTATGTGATAAGAAGATAAACTGATAGATGAGAGAGAAAGGTAGCCTTGCCGTGCGCCTGTCTTGAAAGTATAGAGGCGGATGGTTTGCTATAAATTTTATTCAAAGGTGGGTTTAGAGTATGAAAAAGGTTCAAAGCTTACGTAATGCTGTAATGGTGTCCTTGCTTGCAGGTACAACTGTAGTATGGGGGGGCACAGCGTTTGCAGCAGAGGATTTGCAGGAGTTCGCGCTTGACGATATGGTAGTAACTGCAAGCCGTGTTCCGACACAGAAGATTGATACACCGGCTGATATCAGCGTAATTACCAAGGAAGAAATTGCTGACCAGAATTATGCCAGTGCTTCAGATGCTTTAAGAGCAATTCCCGGTGTTAACGTGTTAGGCAGTGGCGCTAAAGGCTCCTCTATGGGTCAGGATAAGATTCTGCTCAATGGTGATGAAAGAGTTTTGGTATTGGTTGACGGACGCAGAATGAACCTGGGCAGCAGCGGTAACAGCAGTGCCGATTGGCTGCCTCCTGTTAATGCAATCGAACGTATCGAAGTACTTAAGGGCGGCGGTTCTGCTCTGTATGGTACCGATGCAGTTGGCGGTGTTATCAACGTTATCATGAAAAAAGGCAGTGACATCGGTAATCATGTTACTGTTAAGGCTGCAGGCGGCAGCTGGAATGCCGAACAGTATGCAATTTCTGCCAGCGGCAGCACAGACAGCGGCTTAGGTCTTATTGTTTCTGCGACCAAAGAACGCAGAGGCGAATATAAATTTAAAAATGCTAACGGCAAATCTCAGCTGCTGAAGAATTCCGGCTATGATGATACCGGTGTTATTGTTAAGCTGGACCAGAAGGTTGGGGAGGACAACCGCATTGGCGTTAACTTTGAGCATATCAATGCTGAAGGCGGTTCTCCGTTCGGTTATTCCGGCTTTGGTAATACTGATAGTCATAAACGTATCAGCAATAACGTTGCTTTACGTTATGATTGGAACGAAAGCAGTGATGAAAGAGGTTATGTTCAGGTATATAAAAACTACCAACATGCTCATTTCAGATCTCCTGTCGCAAGTAGGCAATCTAATTTTACCGATTCTACAATCGGCCTTGAAGCACAGCAGAATTTTAAATTCAGTGATACTGATGAATTAACTGTCGGTTTGGAATATTACAAGACTACGGTTGATAATACAGCATTGTATACTGGTGAACGTGATATTAATAACAAAGCAATTTTTGCAGAAAACAGATGGGAGTTTGCTCCAAGCTGGCAATTAAATACAGGTCTGCGTTATGATCATCACAGTAAGTATGGCAGTGAGGTTACTCCTAAGGTTGCTTTAAACAAAAAGTTTGATGAGAACAGCAATGTTTACTTATCTTGGGGACGTGTGTTTAATGCGCCTACTACAGATGACCTGTTCTGGCATCAAGTAGATTCTAGTCAGTGGGGAACTTTTTATACTTACGGTGATCCTAATCTTAAACCTGAAAAAGGTTATGTTTGGACGTTTGGTGGTAATACCAAGTTGAATGAAAAAACAAGTTTATCTGCTAACGTATTTTATAGTAAGATAACAGATGCTATAGATTGGGATTATACATCGGTACCAAATTATACTTTAGCAGTTAACGTTAACAAAGAAAAACGTCGTGGTTTGGAATTAAGCCTGAATCATGATTTTGATGACAACTTATCTGCATACGCTTCTTATACCTATGTTCAGGTTAAGCAGGATAAAGGTAAAGGATTTACCAAAGATTTGACTACTAAGCCGAATATTTATCGTGCAGGCTTGAAGTATAAGAATGCGGATTGGCTGTTTACTTTGAACGCAAATGCTGTTACCGGACAATCTGAAAAGAATTTTGTAGACAGCAGCTATTTCACCTTAGATCTTGGTGCACAGTATAAGATTAACGATAATGCTAAGCTGTTCATCAATGGCTACAATCTTACCAATGCACGCTATGCCGAATTTGGCGGCTTGTACAAAAACGGCGAAGCAAAATACCCGATGGCAGGACGTTCCTTTATCATCGGCGCAGAATACACCTTCTAACATCATAACAGTTTAACCCTTAAGGCGGCGCACTGCGCCGCCTTTTTGACGTGTGGGAGGGGAATGCAAAAGAAAAAACCGTGCGCTTTAGCGCACGGCAGTGAAGGTAAATGCATATTTAATGTTTAAGCATTATTAAGCTCTGCTTGCAGTTCCAAAATCTTGCTCATAGGCAGGTTAGTAAATTCCGCAATATCTTGAAGCGAATTATTTCCTTTTAAAAGCATACGTTTTGCTGCAGCGTAGTTGGCAATAGCTTCGCCTTCAGCTTTACCTTCACTATAAATTTTTTCAGTAAATTCACACATGGCGGCTTTCCCCTCCTTCGTAGCCTTTAGGTAATTGACATGTTTAGATAATTTCCCTTGACTCAAGTCATCTGCTTCTGCTGTTTTAAAATACTGCATTAATTTTGCAATTGAAGAGCCATCATTAACTTCTGCGTTAATGTAATACATATGCAGACCATCATCGTATTTCATTGGTAAATTGTTAAGGCGTTTGTTTACACAGTAACAGGTACAACCTAAATGCCAAGTATCAGGCTCGGTTATGTAAAACATATATAAATCGGGAACGCTTTTATATTTTTTGTCCTTGCCCTTTGGCAAATAGCTACCAATGATGCTCGAAGAATAGTACAGCATGCGTCTAGCATGGTCAATTTTACCATCGCTTTTTTGAATTTCCATTTCGTAGAGCTTATTGTTTGCATCTTCTACAAGAACATCCATAATAATATCCTTGGATGCAAATTTGTTAATGACCATTTGAGTACGATTTTCCTTAATGACCAGTGAATCGATGCCGGAAAGGATACGTAAAACATGTTCGCAGGCACCTGAATCAGTAAAGACCATTTTAGCCATTGCATCACTGAATAGGTTCAGTTGTTTGGCCTTTTCAATAAGCCTTTCGCGATTGCGGATGAGGCTTTCCGGGTATTGTTTGGAACTCATACTTTCCTCCTTTAATTATAACACACAAGTAATGAAAAATATATAAGATGGTAGGACTGGCTTAATTTGCAATAGGAAGAGATATAAAAAAAGGCGTTTGCCGAAAGCTCGACAAACGCCACTGGTGTTTATTTTCTCTTTTGCTTTTCTTTACTCTTGACTATCATAGCGCTATATACTTTATAATATAAATTACAGTATTGTCGGTATTGCCGCATATAAGTCAATACCGCTGAAATAAAACGATGAGAATAGAGGCATAAAGCATGAAGAAAATTTTTTGTTTACTGCTGTTGCTGCTGCTTTTAGTCACAGGCTGCGGACAAGGCAGCGGCGGTAAAGACGCTGCCGCAGACGGAAGCTATACCGTAACGGATGAGCATGGAACAGTTACCACATTCAAGCAGGCACCGCAAAAGGTACTGACGCTGGCACTCAGCAGCGATGGCATAATCATGGGCCTGGGTATGGAAGATAAATTGGTTGCCGTCAATTATCTTGCCGATGACCCGGTAAGCTCCAACCTTGTAGAGCAGGCTAAAAAAATTCAGCATAAAATCAAAAACCCTTCGGCAGAAGAGGTGCTGGCGCTGAAGCCGGACGTAGTCTTTGCCTACGATTGGAGCGACATGAACCGTGTCGAAAATTTGCGCAACTTGGGAATGAATGTCATCGTACTGAAAGGACCGGCGACTATTGAGGATATCAGGCAAAACGTGCGCACTATCGCCAAAGCCATGCACGCCGACAGTAAGGGAGAAGAGCTGGTAAAGCTGATGGACAGCAGGCTGGCGCAGGTGAAGCAGCAGGTAGCGGCGCTCAGGCTGCAGCAGCCGAAGAAAATCGTCCTTGTTTCGCTGATGAGCTCCTACGGCGGCAAGGGCTGCATTTTTGACGATATGTGTAAGGAAGCAGGCGTTATCAACGGCGTTTCGGCTGCAGGAATCAAAAACGGTCAGCAGATTACTAAGGAAATGCTGGTGAAGATTGATCCAGATTTACTGATAATGCCGGTGTATAACGACCATGGCAATTTTGATATCAAGAAATATAATCAGGAATTTTTAGAGGATCCGTCGCTGCAGACTATGCACGCCATCAAAAACAAGCAGCTTTTTTATCCCAATGAAGGCTATATCTACAACTGCTCGCAGGACGTTGTTTTCGGCGTGCAGGAAATTGCCCATGCTGCCTATGGCGAAGCCTTTGCTATGCAGGGGGCACAGCATTTAAGGGTGAAGTAGAAATAGCGTAAGATTAAAAAACTGCACCAATCAGCATCAAATAAGATGCTGGCTAGTGCAGCTTTTAATTTTCATCAGGCTCAACCCGTAGGGAAATCTGGTAGATATATTCTTCTGGCTTCGGCGTCATCCAATGATTTTTCAGCGGCATAATATAAAGATTGTCTACGGCGTATAGCTTATTACGCTGCATATAAGCTTTGAAAAGCTCCGCCAGCTCCTGTACATGGTCACGGAAGGTACCCTGAAAGCGTTGCGTCATATAGAGTCCTGCGGGGCGAGTGTAACACTCCATTTTGCCATGGTAATCAGGATTAACACTGGAAAAATAGGCCAGCGGTCGGCTGTATTCACCTGCCAGAAAGCAATCTTTGTCTGCCAGCCAGCCGACAGCCTTTTCCTTGAAATGCTCTTTGGAAAAAACATTCAAGTTATGTCTGGCAAGAATTTTAATACTTTCGTCGCCGCTGCATTCCGGCGGCACAGGACTTAGCAGGAATCGCTTGCTACGGCGGAAGGTGACGGTTATCTGATCAAGCCGGCTTTCGCGGATTTTATCCAGCTGCTGAAAAACAACGTGAATATTTTTGCGTATTTTTTCGTTATGTGCAATAATTTCTTCACATTCACGGTCTTTAGCTTGTAAGAGAGCCTGCAGGCTGTCAATGCTGCGTTCTTCCAGATATTCCTTGATTTTAGATATAGGTATTCCCAGCTTGCGCATGTTCAAAATGACCTCTAAAATCAAATACTGTTTGAGAGAGTAATGGCGGTAGTTGTTTTCAGAAATAAATTCCGGCGACAGAACGCCCATTTTATCGTAATAAAGCAAGGTTTGCTTCGGTAGCTCAAAAAGGTCTGCCAGCTCGCCTGCTGTATAGTAAAGCTTAGAATTTTTGCTCATAAAGTATCACCTTGGTTCTTTAACACAATACGTTGCGTAATAGTTATGTTTATTATAACATTTATTAGTCAGATAGTGAAGTTGGAGAGAAAAGAGAGGCAAACTCTCCTATGGAGAAATATTTTTCTGCTAATTTATTCATAACTTCACCTATTCTTGGAAAATCGCTTGACTATACTATAGGTATATACCTTAGAATTCTCCTTAATGATAAACGGAGCAATTAGACTTTAGGTTCTATATATAATTAAAATGCTTATTATAGCTTTTGCCAAGAGCTGCTCCGTTGGATTTGAAGATGCTGTACAATCCGTTCTATGGCAGTGAGAAGCTGAATCCTGAAGAAGGCGAAACTAAAGAAATTGGTCTTAACACACGTATTGATGACAAGACTACCTTCTCTACTCATTATTTCCGTACAGATTCCGATAATCTTATCGGCTTCAATAATGTTACCTGAAAGTATTACAATGCAGGTGCAGAAACTATTAAAGGCTGGGATGTTCAACTGACTAAGGCTTTTGATGATCACTTTAGTGCTACTGCTGCTTATACACATACCTATATTCCTGCAAATTCCGCCGCTGTTAATCCTAACCGCAATGGCTACATCCCTAAAGGTCAATATGATTTGACATTTAACTATGACGATACTAAATTTAACGGCAGCCTGAATATTAAAGGTATCGTAGACCGTCCCGGCAGTAAATCTAATGAGGCGCAGGTTTTAGATACCTATAAGAGCATCTGGACTGCAAATCTTGCTTTGAACTATAAGCCTGTTAAAGGCATGAATGTATTCTTTAAGCTGAACAAAATCTTTGACCGCATGTATACGGATATGACTTATGATATGCGTAATTCTGGCGGCGATGGCTGGTATTCACAACCGGGCCGTAACTTTGTTGCAGGTGTAGAATACACATTCTAATAGCTTAATCTTTTTTCTCATACACCAGTGGTGGCATAGGCATACATAACGCTTATGCCACCACACCTATATACAGACGTTTTTGGAGAGAGGGGCTTGAATTTGAAAATAGCTTTTTTGCATTTTGCATATTGCTGTGGACCGCAAGCGGATAATGCAAAGAAAATTTTACAGGGGATGAAGCTGGCGGCACAGTATGGCGCAAGCTGGGTACTGACGCCGGAAATGGCGTTGCAGGGTTATTATATGATGCGCAGCGATAAGCAGTTTCAGCTTGCTTCGCTGCAAAATAATCTTTTGCAGGACTTTATGGAGGCTTGCAGGCAATACAAGCAAAGGTTGTTTTTGGGCTGTGGTTTTGTCGACGAAAAAACGCCGCGTAACAGCTGCGCAATTATTTCGCCGGACGGAACATATTATAATCGTCACGATAAAACGAAGGTTGTGCCGTGGATAACGGAAAACTGGGCACATCCCGGAGAAAAATTTGAGGTTTGGAATTTAGAAGGTATCAATACCGGTGTTATGGTCTGTGCGGATGCTTATTTTGCCGAGCATGGAGAAAAAATTGCCGAGCAGGGAGCAGAGCTTGCTGTAGTTGTTGCTGCTTGGCCACCTGGAGGTCATGCAGGACCGCCGGAGGAGGCGTGGAAGCGTTTGAGCCGTTCGGCAAATGGTATTCCGGTGCTTATCTGTAATCAGACGGGGACAGAAGGCATGGATTGCAGCCATGCGCAAAGTGCTGTTCTCTGCAATGGGGAAGTACTTTTTACCTATGAAGGATGTGAAGCAGTGCTGATTATAGATTTTGATGAAGAAAAGAAACAGGTTTTGTCTACAGAATTTGTAACAATAAATTTGACGGATATTTAAGGTGAATGACAGTGAAAAAATTAGCAGTATTTTTTTTGTGTATAGTAATAGCCTGTTGCTCATGTCTGGGATGCGGCAATGATAAGTCGGAAAACAACGGAACGAGAGTTGTCAAGGACGCCAAGGGTTATGAGGTAAAGGTACCTGCACATCCTATGCGGATAGTTTCCTTTTCTATCAGCTGTGATGAAATTTTGCTTGGTTTAGTGGAGCCGGAGCGTATAGCTTCTGTAAGCTATCTTTGTGATGATGCAGGAATTTCGCATGTCGTGGAAAAAAGCAAGGCTGTTAAAGAGCGCATTAAAGGAACGCCGAGCGTAGAGCGTATCATGGCCTTAAAGCCCGACCTTGTCATTTTGGGCGACTGGTGGACACCTGACTGCATTCAGACTATCCGCGATATGGGAATTAGCGTATATGTTTATAAAACACCATATACGGTGGCGGATATAAAAAAACGATTCGTGAGATTGCCGATGTCGTTGATGCTAAGCAGCAGGGTGAAGCGGTGATTAAGGAATATGATGCCAAAATCGCCAAGGCCCAAGCAGTTATCAAGGCTGCCAACATCAAACAGCAAAAAAAGGTTGTTGTGATGTCAGGACATGGAGTGATTGGTACTAAAGGTTCGCTTTTTGCCGATATCTGCCGATATGCTCAGGTTGATAACTGCATGGAGCAATTACAGACAGGACAGAATACTACTGTTTCAAAGGAATTTATTGTCCAGTCCAATCCTGATGTCATTATCATGCCGGGATGGAACGGTGCACCTACGCATACCTTGGAAACAGAAATAGAACTGCTCAATGACAAGTCTTTGCAAAGCGTAAAAGCAATTCAAAATAAAAATCTGGTGACGTTGTCCGGTCAGGATATGTATTGCGTAAGTCAATATGTCGCTGACAGTATTTTGGCAATTGATAAGCTGGTATATCCTGAACATTTTAAGTAAGCTGAGAGGAGCAGGGAGATGGCAGAAATTGTTTTTGTGACCAACATGGAACCCCATTATGTTGGTATGCGTGATGCCTTAAATGCCATATAATTTTGTGGGCTACGAGTAATTTGCGTAATCACGGACAATGCGTTGCCGAATTCTTATATCTGATGGGCTTACGTCCCGTGTGGCAGCCTGGAAGCCAACGTGTCATTGATTTGGAGGTTATTCCTTTGGAGGAGCTGCAGCGTCCGCGTGTAGATGTAACCGGACGCATCAGTGGTCTCTTTAGGGACAGTATGCCAGGAAGTGTTATCTGGCTAGATGATGCTGCGCAGAGAATAGCATCGCTGGATGAGCCGACTGAGTTGAACTTTGTGCGTAAGCATGTACTGGATGAAGCAGGCGAGCTGGAAAAATCAGGCTTGGATAAGCAGGCGGCCTGGCGACAGGCTTCGTATCGCGTGTTCGGTGATCCTCCGGGAGCACATGGAGCCGGTACAGGTGCTGTTTTAGAAGCTAAAAATTGGGAAACGATTGATGATATTGCTGCAGTATATACCAGATGGGGCGCACATGCTTATGGTAAGGGCAGTGAAGGCACCTATATGCCGGAGGTCTTTAAAAAGCGTATGGCTCAGATAGATGTTACCGTGCAAAATGTTGACCACAGGGAATCTTCTATGCTAAGCGGAGATGATTATAATAATTATCGCGGCGGTATGATTGCAGCAGTACGCAGTTACAAGGGCAGTATGCCGCGTAATTATGTCAGCGATAGTTCGGACAGAAGCAAGGTGCAGCTGCGTAGCCTTACGGAAGAGCTGAAGCGTTGGTTTCGCGGTGAGGCGATGAATCCCAAATATATTGCAGGTATGAAGAAGCATGGCTATAAGGGTGCCGGTGACTTGGCAACGTATGTTGCTGTGAGCTATCAGTGGGATGCGACCAGTGATATTATGGAAGACTGGATGTATGAAAAATATGCAGGAAAATATGCTTTGGATAAGGATATGCAAAAGTGGATGCAGGAGGTAAATCCTTGGGCGCTTCACCGCATTACGGAAGTTTTGCTTGAGGCAGAACAGCGAGGGATGTGGCAGGCTAAGCCGGAAACCAAGCAGGCCCTGCAGGAGCTGTTTTTATCAATGGAAGGCGAGCTGGAGGAACGAGGAGAATAAAAAATTCCTTGACTGTATGAACAGTATATAGTTTACACTTAGATGCAGTTTTTAATAAAACTATTTCGCAGATAGTCTTGCTTTGACATAGAGAATTATCTGCAAATAAAGTATGAGTGAAGGATGTGTGATTTAATGAAGGTTGTTAAAGGATTAAGCAGCGCAGTACTTATGACACTGCTTTTGGGTAGTGCTTCAGCAGTCTATGCTGATGAAACACCGGAGTATATGCTGGGAGAATTAGTTGTAACTGCAACCAGAACACCGGTAGAAGAGTTCAAGGCTAATGCTAATATTAGTGTAGTTACTAGAGATACTATTGAGAAAAATCATTATTCTAATGTTCAAGATGCATTGAGAGATATTCCTGGTGTTACCATTTCTGGATATGGTAATACTGGTGAAGTATATAGTTCGAACAGCTTAATCTTAAATGGCAGTGATAAGGTTGTAGTTTTGATTGATGGTGTGCGTGCAAATATAAATGGCAGTTCTAGCACATATGGAAAAATGGCTACATCTGAATTATCCAATATGGATTCTATTGAGCGTATTGAGGTTTTAAAAAGCTCTTCCTCTACTTTGTATGGCGCTGATGCAGCTGGCGGTGTTATTAACATTATTACAAGAAAAGCTACTGAAAATGGTGTATCTACCAAATTGGCAGCAGCAACCGGCAGTTATGGTAAGGAACGCTACAACTTGACTCATAGAGGCAATGTGGATGGCTTCTATTGGGATTTGGCGTTACAAAAGAAGATTTCCGGAAACTTTAAAGATGGTTGGAACAGAGAAATTCCTGAGCATTTGAATTCCGAAAACAATATGATCAAGATTGGTAAGAAATTTGATGATAATGCCGATATTAATGTAACATATCAGACTTATAAGGCTGATTATCTGCGTCCTACTGGTGGCTGGAATGTTGTTGCTTCAAATAAGGCAAATAATCAGTTCAATACAGGTAGTAAAGATAACAGCAAGCTGAATATCGTATATACTCAAAAAATGAGCGACAAGGTTACTAATCAGCTGGCATTATACAGAAATAAACATGTTTCTGATGAAATTACTTGGAAGAATCCTGGTAAAACTAATGCAACAACTCAACCTTATATTTATCACTACAGTTCTATGGGTTTGAGTGATCAAGTTACTGTGAAGGCTGATGATAAACATACTCTTGTTGGTGGTTTTGAATGGTATAAAGACAAGGTTGACAATTACATGACTAGTGCTTCCAGTAAATACAGCGATAAGAGCACAACCAATAAAGCAATCTATATTAATGACGATTTTGCTTTAACTGATACATGGAGTTTGTCCTATGGTTTGCGTTATAATGACGATTCCAATTATGGTTCTAAATGGTTGCCAAGCATTGTTTTAGGTAATACTCCGAATGATAAGCTGAATTATTATTTGGGCTTTAAAAAATTCTTTGTAGCTCCTTATCCGTCTCAATTGTATGGTCAATATGGTACACCTGATTTGAATCCGGAAACTGGTTCTGCATTTGAAGGTGGTGTAAATTATCGCTTTGATCCGACATTTGTAAGCAGTGTGCATGTTTTCAGACGTGATATGAAGGATACCATTAATTATGATTCTGGCACTAAGAAATATTTGAACTCTGGTGAGGAAGTTGCTACTGGTTTTGATGTTCAGGTACGCAAGGCCTTTGACAGCCATCTGTCTACTAATGTTGGTTATACCTATACTTATATTAAACCGACTGCTCCTAATAAAAACCCGAACAGCGATGGCAGAGTTCCGCGTAGTGCGTGGAACATTGGCATAAGCTATGATCTGGAAAAATTTAGTGCTAATTTGGCTGCTCGTGGTACCATTGCAAAGTAAGGTGGTTTTGCCAAAACCTATGGTGATAATACCTCTGCAGAAGCAAGCTCCTATCATACCTATTGGGTATTTGATTTAGGCATGAACTATAAACCGTCTAAGGTTATCAATATTTATGCAAAATGCAATAACGTCTTTGACAGACTTTATACTGAGCAAAGAGCCTGCTTGCTGCCTGAAACCGGCACTTCTTGGTATTCTGCACCGGGCAGAAACTTTGAGGTTGGCGTAGAATACACCTTCTAATCAGCCCCTAACCTTATTCATATACACTTAACTCCTTTGAGAAAGGCGGAGCAGAGCAAAATCTGTTCTGCCTTTTTCATATGCCAAACTGCTATAACTTGCTTATGTCGAAAGCTGATGTTCGTGCTATAATAGCTATACTGAAGGAAAATAAAGGATGAAGAAAATATGCCGAAACAAAAATATCAAAAGATAATAACAGCACTGCTGGTATGTTTGAGTATACTATTAATAGTTGCAGGATGTAGCAGTGATAGTGCGCAAAAATCGAACAGTACTGCAGCCTATACTGTTACGGATTCGCAGGGGCATAAGCTGTATTTTAAGGAAAAACCCCAGCGCATTATATCTATGTCTATAAGCACTGATGAAATCCTCATTGACCTTGTACCAAGCAGTCGTATTGCTGCCTTCTCACGTCTGGTGGATGACCCTGGGATATCAAATATTGTGGAGCGGGCGCAGAGTGTGGGCAGCAGAGTAGATGGCCAAAGCTCGGAGGCAATTATGGCGTTGCACCCTGATTTAATATTGATACCGGATTTTGTTAAGCCGGAGGTTATTCAGTCGCTACGCGATATGAACCTGCAGGTTTATGTTTATAAAACTCCCAAAAGCTTTGAAGATGTACGTGAGTGTATACGCTTTCTGGGCGAGGCCGTTGGCGAAAAGGAACGCGGCGAAATGATGGTTACCGCGATGAATGAGCATCTGAAGAAGGTGCAGGATAAAATAGGCAAAATTCCTAAGGAAAAACAGAAGCGCATTGTTTTTATGCGCAGTAACGGTGCCTACTACAGTCCGGAGGCTTCGTTTAACGATGTCTGCAGATATGCGCAGGTGCGCAATGCTTTGGAGGAGCTGCATTATGATAAGCCTGGTATCGTCAATCAGGAGACCGTGGTTCAGCTCAATCCGGAGGTGTTTTTACTCGCAGGCTGGAATTATGACGGTCAGCATGATCCGAAGCAGATGGAGGAGGAGCTGCTGAACAATTCCGGTTACCAGACTACGGACGCAGTGAAAAACAGAAAGGTCTATACTGTGCCGGCTAAGCATGTATTGTGCGTGTCGCAGTATATTGTCAATGCTGTAGAGGATTTGGCGGATGCTGTATATAAAAACTAAAATTATCTGTGTTGTCGGTGAGTAGCGATATGTTGCTTGCCGACTTTTTTACGCAAGAACGGAACAATTCTCAAAAAGTGGAGAAACTAAAATAAAAACACTTGACTATATGATTGCTATATCGTTTATGATAACTCATGGTTCAATAGATAGCACAGGACTATGAAAGACTAGCTGTGTTTGTACGTGAACAAAAACTAAACCAATGATTATGAAAGGATTGAAAATCAACAATGAACAAAGTCAAGGTATTGAGTAACGCGGTATTGATGTCTGCACTTATGAGTACAAGTGTAGTATGGGGTACAACAGCGTTTGCTGCTGAAAACACTCCGGAATATTTTTTGGATACGATGGTTGTTACGGCAACAAGAACTCCGGTAGAAGCATTTAAAGCTAATGCAAATGTAAGTGTTATTACAAGTAAGGAAATCAAAGAAAGACATTATAGTGATTTATCCGAAGCACTGCGCATGGTTCCCGGTGTCTATATCGGCAACTATGCTCCTGCCGGCTATGATAACAGCAATGCTTTGAAAATCAACGGTGCTGATGAAATTGTTGTATTGGTAGATGGCGTTAAGATTAACAATGTAAGCAATCGTGTTTCTGCGGTAATGCTCAAGAACATGGATAATGTTGAATGTATTGAGGTTCTGAAAGGTTCTGCTTCTACTCTTTACGGTTCCGATGCTAAGGGCGGTGTTATCAATATTATTACCAAAAAACCGGAAAAAATTTCTACTTATTTCCGTGTAGACGGCGGCAGCAATAGCATAACCAACTACTATATGGGTCAGTCCGGCAAAGAAAAAGACTGGTCATGGGATGCTAACGTCAGCAGAAACCTCAGTGGAGATTTCAAAGATGGCGATGGTATAACCACTCCGTCTTCTTCCAAGTCTACCAGCACTAATTTCAAAATCACTAAAAAACTGAGCGATAAGCATGAGCTGACAGCTACTTATGATTCTTATAAAGCAGATTATAAATATACTGCTTTGTGGGAGCCTGCTTTGAAGAATGGTAAAGTAGACAATCAAAACTATAAATTTATTTTGAACAGTGATTTTGATGGCAATACTACGAATGTTTTATCTTTCGTAAATCTGGATAATGATACTGATTTCAATGGCTATAAGACAAAAACCAATACCAAACGTATTACTGACCAGCTGTCTACACAGTTAGGCAATCATTTACTGACTGCAGGCTTTGAGTTCAGCCATGATAAGGTTATTACATTTAATGGCAAGAAGATGATGAACAGAGCCTTCTTCCTGCAGGATCAGTTTGATATTACCGACCAGCTGAAGCTGACTGCCGGTGTGCGTCATGATAATAACTCCGGCTTTGGCAAGCACACTACTCCTAGTGCTAACCTGGGTTATACCTTTAATAAAGACAGAACTAATGTCTATGTAAGCTACAGCGAGTATTTTATTCCGCCTTCTCCAAGTAACCTTTACAGTGCAGCATACGGCAATCCGAATATCAAGCCGGAAACAGGTAATACCAAGGAAATAGGCATTAATCATAAATTTGATGATACCTTCGCATTATCTGCCCATGCTTTTAAACGTTATTCCGAGAATAGAATTGGTTATGTATATCCTAAGTATACGAATGTTGGTGATGAAAAAGCGCGCGGTTGGGATATACAACTGAAAAAACAATTTACACCGCAATTCTCTACTTATGTTGGCTATACACATTCAGTTATTGATGCGACTGCTCAACGTGCAAAAAATGTTGACGGCTATGTACCGAAAGGCGCTTGGGATATCGGCCTCGATTATGACAACAAGGACTTTAATGCCAGCTTGATTGGTAAGGGCGTTATTGACCGTATGGGACCTCAGTCTGCAGACGCTGCTGATGCTTTTTTCCCGGCAACAACCTACTTTGTTTGGGATGCATCTATGAACTACAATGTTAATAAGAATGCGAAGATTTATTTCAAAGTCAATAATATCTTCGATAAATTCTATGCAGAGCATTCTAATGCCCGTTATAACTGGAGTGCAGATCCTGACGGACAATGGTGGCGTGCTCCCGGCCGTTCCTTCCTGGTAGGCATGGAATATGCATTCTAAGCATATTTTATAAAACTTAACCTTTTTCATAATTCACATTCCTAAAAAAGTGGGGCGGATTTATTCCGTCCTGCTTTTTCATATAAAAGGAAAATGAGGTGAAAGAATGTCGAAAATTTTATTTCTCACCAATATGGAGCAGACTGCAACTTATCTGCAGGATGCATTGAAGCTGGCGCAGCAGACTCAGGAAGCTGTAGCAGGACAGGTGCTGTATGTCTCAAGCGATACAGAATGGACGAGGGATATGGAAAAGCAGCTGCAGCAGGCGGAGGTTGTCATTTTCCCCTGGATGGGAACTGGCCTGAGCACTAAGTTTCTGTCGGAATCTTCATCCTATCTGCTGGCTAACAAAAAGAAGCACGTCTATCTGATGACCGGTAATCCGGAGGATATACTGCACGGCGGTCTGTCTGAGGAGGAGCTGAAGCGGATAAATGATTATTATAAATTCGGAGGTTTGCAGAACTGGACAAATTTGTGGCTGTGGTTGGCGCAGCAGTTTTTGCAGGCAGGATGTAATGTGCCTGCTCCCAATCTTTTGCCGTGGAATGGTATTTATCATCCGCAAGCAGCTAAAATTTATCATGATGTGGAGGAATATCGCCGCGATTTTTGCAAGCCGGACAGACCTACACTAGCAGTAGTTTTCTTCCGCAGTGACTGGCTGTGGGGCAATACCGTTTTTGCAGATGCGGTAGTCAGAGAGATTGAAGCGCTGGGGTGCAACGCCTTATGCTTCTTCTCCACAAGCTCGCCTGACGCCGCAAGCGGCTGCGGCGGCTTTAAAGAAGCCTTAAGCAAGTATGTTTGCGCAGACGGCAAATGCTATGCCGATGTTTTCATCAACACTATAAAATTTTCACTGTTCAGCATCCGTGCCTGCGCACTTGATGATTTGACCAAGCTCAATATCACGGTACTGCAGGCCTATACCTTGTATCGTTCATATCAGGAATGGTATGAAAACTTTAACGGCATGAGTGCCGTAGAGGTGGCGTACAGCGTGAGCTTGCCGGAATTTGATGGTATTATCCATAGCTGCCCTGTGACGACGATGGAGCGTGATGCTGAGGGCAAGCAGGTTACGCAGGAGATTGCAGAGCGCATGAATATGCTGGTGCGGAAGGCGAAAAAGCTGGCGCTGCTGCGTATTAAGCCGAATGCCGAAAAGAAAATAGCCGTTGTTTTTCACAACCATCCGTCGACCAATTCCAACATTGGCAGCTGTTCGGCGATAGACAGTATTGAAAGCGTGCGCCTGCTGCTGCAAGATTTGCGGGATGCAGGTTATGTCGTTGACCATATTCCGGCAGACAGGCAGGAGTTTATTGACGAGCTGATTGCCGGTGCGACGAATGACAGGGACTATATGAGCGAAAAGCAGATTGATAATGCCGATGCCAAGCTCCTCGTCAGTGCATACCGCGATTATTATAAGACCCTGCCGGAAAAGGTACAGCAACGCTTGGAGCAGGATTGGGGCGAAGCGCCAGGTGATGTTTTCTTTTATGATGATTTTCTGTTGATTCCCGGCATGATGAACGGCAACATTTTTATTACGATGCAGCCGCCGCGCGGATTTGGCGAGGATCCGGATAAAATCTATCATTCGCCAGACTGCGCACCGACACACCATTATTTGGGCTTTTATCACTGGCTGCGCGATATCTGGGGCGCAGATGCTATGATGCATATTGGTACGCACGGCAGTTTAGAATGGCTTCCGGGCAAGGATGTAGCGATGGGTAATGAATGCTATCCCGATATCTGTACCGGCGATTTACCTAATGTTTATCCCTATTGGGTTGTGGATACAGGCGAGGGCATACAGGCCAAACGCCGCAGTGCGGCCTGCCTCATCAGTTATCTCTCGGCGCCGCTTAGCATCAGCGGTGTGTATGATGAGCTGGCGGAGCTGGAAAAGGCTTTGGAGGAATATGTGCACTTTAAGGCTGATAAGGATACCGATTTGAGCGAGCCGATGGCACAAATCAGAGAGAAAGCTGCTGCTGCCGATCTTACAGACGAGGTACGTGAGGAGGATGCCGCTGATTTTGACGATTATGTAGGTCATCTGCACACATATCTGACGGATTTGAAGAATATGCAGATGACTACCGGCCTGCATATCATGGGTAATCCGCCGCAGGGCGAAAAACTTACGGAATATCTTTATGCGTTGGTGCGTTTGGAAAATCCCGATATGCCGTCACTGCCTAAAACATTGGCACAGGCTTACGGCTATGATTATTATGAGCTGATTGACAACAGTAGTAAGCTGTTGCCGGACGGTATTTTGAGCTACGGTATGCTGCTTGATAAAATTAACGGCCAATGCTTGGAGATTATCCGTCTGCTGCAAAATGATGGTTTCGTAGTCCACGAAGATAAATTGCGGGTGTTGGAGTGCGTAAAGTGTTGGGATGAGACTGTGCAGCAGGATATTATAAAAATTGCCGGCTTCATCTGCGACAAGCTGTATCCCAGCCTGGCGCATACTACCTGGGAACGCAGCAACTGCATCCGTGCGCTGCAGTCAGAATATATTGAGCCTAGCGCCGGCGGTGCGCCTACGAGCGGAGGTGCCGAGATTTTGCCGACCGGACGCAATTTTTACGGCGTTGATCCGCAGCTGCTGCCTACACCTGTAGCGTGGAAAATCGGTTCACAGATGGCGGAGGATGTGATTAACAAATTTGTAGCGGAGGAAGGCCGCTATCCCGAAAGCGTAGGTATTTTGCTGTGGGCGACCTATAACATGCGCTCTAATGGTCAGTGTATGGCGGAATTTATGCGCCTGATGGGCGTGCGTCCTGTTTGGCAGAAGGGAACGCTTAAGGTTAAGGGTATTGAGATTATTCCGTTAGATGAGCTTAAGCGTTCGCGCGTTGATGTTACGGGACGCATCAGCAGCCTGTTCCGCGACACGCTGCCGGGAGCGGTGTGCTGGTTGGATAAGGCAGTGCAGCAGGTGGCGGCACTGGATGAAAGCTTTGAGGATAATTTCGTGCGCAAGCATGTGGTGGAGGAATCGCAGCGACTGGAAAGCGAGGGTGTGGATAAGGAGCAGGCATGGAGGCAGGCATCCTACCGCATTTTCGGCGACCCGCCGGGAGCGCATGGCGCGGGCGTGAGCGCACTTTTGGCTTACCGCAATTGGGATGACCTAGGCGATATTGCTGATGTGTATGTGCGTTGGGGTGCACATGTCTATGGCGAGGGCGAAAAAGGTCAGTACAGGCCGCAGCTGTTTACAGAGCGGATGGCAAAGCTGGAGGTTACTGTAAGCAATATTGATAACCGCGAGTCTAATTTGCTGAATTCCGATGATTACAACGCTTATCGTGGCGGTATGATTGCTGCAGTGCGTAATTTCAGCGGCAAGATGCCGAAAAACTATTGCAGTGACAGCTCCGACCGTCAGCATGTCGTGATTCGCACGCTGGCAGAGGAGGTCAAGCGTCTGTTCCGCGGTGAGGCGATTAATCCCAAATATATACGGGGCATGAAGGAGTTTGGCTATAAGGGAGCAGGCGATTTGGCAACCTATGTTGACAACTGCTTCCAATGGGATGCCACCAGCGCCGTTATGGAGGACTGGATGTATGAAAAGTTTGCGGAAAAATATGCCTTAGATACAGATATGCAGAAATGGTTTGCTGAGGTAAATCCCTGGGCGCTGCGCAGACTTACGGAGGTTTTGCTGGAGGCGGAGCAGCGCCAGCTGTGGAACGCTAAGCCGCAAACAAAGCAGTCGCTACAGGAGCTGCTGCTGAATATTGAAGGAGAAATTGAAGAACGCGGCGATGAATAAAAATTTTCACTAAATCGCTTGCGTGTATACCTAGTAGACACTGTATAATTAGATACATATTTTATTGATAGCTCTTTTTAATAATGGAGGAATATAAATGAAACGTACTGCTGTATATCCTTTTACTGCGATTGTAGGACAGGAGGAAATGAAACTGTCCCTTATTTTGAATGTTATTAACCCGGCCTTGGGTGGTGTTTTGATTAAAGGTGAAAAGGGCACGGCGAAGTCCACCGCTGTGCGCGCTCTCGCCGAGCTGCTGCCGCCGATGGCGGCTGTGCACGGCTGTCGCTTCCACTGTGACCCGCACAGCAGCCAGCTGTGTGATGACTGCACTGCCAAGCTGCAGGCAGAGGGCACCTTGCCGGAGGAAACCATCAACATGCGCGTAGTTGAACTGCCTGTAAGCGCAACCGAGGACCGCGTTGTCGGCACATTGGATATTGAGCATGCAATTAAGCATGGCGAGAAAAAGTTTGAACCAGGTATTTTGTCGCAGGCTAACCGCAATATTTTATATGTAGATGAAATCAATCTGCTGGATGACCACGTTGTAGACGTGCTGCTGGACGCCGCTGCTATGGGCGTAAACACCGTTGAACGCGAGGGTGTTTCCTATTCCCATCCCGCACGCTTTGTGCTGGTAGGCACTATGAACCCCGAAGAGGGTGACATCCGCCCGCAGCTTTTGGACCGCTTTGGTTTGAGCGTTGTTGTGACCGGCGAGCATGACCCGCTGCAGCGCGTAGAGGTAATCAAACGCCGTCTGGCTTATGAAAACGATGCTGAAAGCTTTATTGCAGGTTATAAGGAAGCTCAGGAGGAGCTGGCGGAAAAAATTATTGCTGCCGGCAAGCTGTTGCCGGAGGTAACTATTGATGACAAGCTGCTGGAAACTGTGGCTAAGCTGTCGGTAGAACTGGGCGCAGACGGCCACCGTGCGGATATTACTGTTATCAAGACAGCGCTGACCTTGGCTGCCTTCAACGGTCGCAAGCAGGCTAACCTTGATGATTTGAAGGAAGCAGCTAAGCTGGTGCTGCCGCACCGTATGCGCCGCCGTCCGTTTGAAGAGGGCGAGCTGGATTGGAATAAGGTAGAGAGCTTTTTGGCTGCCGAAGCCTAAGGAGCGTTGACTATGCTTAAAAATAATCTCTATCCCTTTGCTGCGGTGGTGGGGCAGGAGGAGGCTAAAAAGGCCTTGCTCATTGCTCTTGTCAACCGCAGAGCAGGCGGCCTGCTCATAGGCGGTGCCAAGGGTACGGCAAAATCCGTGCTGGCACGCAGTGTGCAGAGTTTAATTGGTGCGCAAAGGATGCTGACGTTGCCGCTGAATGTAACAGAGGATATGCTTTTTGGCAGCATTGACCTGGAGGCTGCCGTAAGCCTGGGCGAAAAACGCTTTTCACCGGGCATTCTGGCACGTGCTACGGATAACATTCTTTATATTGATGAAGCCAACCTGCTGCGTCAGGAGCTGCTGACAGCGGCATTGGATGCCAACAGCGCAGGCATCAACAATGTGGAGCGTGACGGCATCAGCTGCAGCCATGAGGTGCGCACGACCGTCATTGCTACCATGAATCCGGAGGAGGGCACTCTGCCCGGACATATCTTAGACCGCTTCGGCATGTACGCAGATATGCAGGCATTGCAGGATATCGGTCAGCGCGTGGAGGTTATCCAACGTGCCTTAGCATATAGTAACAATACCCTTGCGTTTTGTGAGCAGTATGCGGAAGAAACCGCTGCCCTGGCAGCGAAGGTGCAGGCAGCGCGTGAGCTGCTGCCGCAGGTTGAGGTGAGCGATGCGATGCTGATGCTTGCCGCTCAGCTGTGCTCGCAGGCTTTTTGTGCCGGCCATCGTGCGGAAATTTATCTGCTGGAGGCTGCGCGCGCTATCGCTGCTTTGGCGGGGCGCACCTACGTGTTGCCGAAGGACGTAGAGGAGGCCGCACAGTTCGTGCTGCCGCACCGTATGCGCAAGCCGCCCGAGCAACAGCCCGAGGAGCAGGAGCAACAGGACGATAACCAAAACGAAGATGAAAATGAGCAGGATAACGAAGATAATCCTGACGATGATAATAACGACGAGGACAACGAAGATAACCAGCTGCCGCCGCCACCACCGCCATTGGATAACGGCGATGATGACGAAGATGACGATGCTTCCGACGATGAGGACGAGGACGACGAAAGCGACGAGGACGAGCAGCAGCAGGAGCGCAATAACAGCAATCTGGCACCCGAGGAGCAGCTTGCCGATATCGACAAAAGCTTCCGCTTGCCGAAGATGCTGCTGGATTTGGGCAAGGACCGCAATGTGCGTCGCGGCAGCGGCAAGCGCAGCGTGACCAAGACTGACCTGAAGCAGGGACGTTATGTGCGCGCCGAACAGCCTAAAAGCAAGGTTACGGACCTGGCCTTTGACGCAACCATCCGTGCTGCAGCGCCGTTTCAGCGTTTGCGTGAGGATAATGGCTGTGCGCTGAACATCAAGGAGGAGGATTTACGTCAGAAGGTGCGCGAAAAACGCATCGGCAACACCTTCCTGTTTGCGGTGGATGCCAGCGGCTCCATGGGTGCACGCGAGCGTATGCGCGCCGTTAAGGGTGCTATTTTCTACATGCTGCAGGAGGCGTACCAAAAGCGTGACCGCGTAGGCATGATTGCCTTCCGCCGCGATAAGGCCGACATGCTGCTGCCGATTACCCGCAGTGTGGATTTGGCGCAGAAGCGCCTGGCGGAAATGCCGACCGGCGGCAAAACACCGCTGGCAGATGGACTGGCGCTGTCGCTGCAGACGTTGGCGCTTTTGAACAAGCGTGACAGCGAGCTGGAGCCGATTCTGATCGTTGTTACCGACGGACGCGCGAATGCCGTACACGAGGGCGAAAAGGATCCTGTAGCAGCAGCAATCAGCATTGCTGAAAAAATCGCCAAGGCTAAAATTACTTCTGTAGTGATTGATACGGAAAGCGGTTTTATCAAGCTGGGCCTGGCAAAGAAGGTTGCCGCCGCTATGCAGGCCAATTATTATACGCTGCAGAAGCTGTCTAAGGAAAATATAATTCATATTGTAAGAAATTTGAATTAAAGATAAGAGTATAGTATACTAATAGGTATATTGAAATATAAAGGAGTGGAGTTTTCATGAAAAAACTGCTTATTTTATTAGTAACCTTATTTTGCTGTGCAAACGCATTTGCTGCGGATGCAGACAAGAAGCCTGCAACTCAGGAGGGTATGAACTGGGAAATCAGCATGATGCCTAAACCGAGCGAAGAAGAACAGGAACAGGCACGTTGGTCTATCGTTGTAGAAAACAACGTAGGTATTTATGCTTACGATATGGATTCTCTGACCTTCAGCAAGGTTACTAACGGCCTGCCCGATAAAAATATTATTTCCGTGCTGACGAAAACCGTTTTTACCGATAAGGATATGCTGAAAAAGCTCAATGAAAAATACAAGGCTTCTCTGACTAAAAAAGAGAAGGTGCAGTACTGTGAAATCGTCATGACCTTTAATCTGCAGGATAAAACCTACGGCGTAGAGGTAATGGATGTTTATGGCAGCAAGAAAACTCTGCTGAGCCATCAGGCCAAAGAGCTGAAGTTTGTTCCGGTTCCGGCAGGCAGCTTTGCTGAGGCTATGCTGGAAGTTTGCCAGCAGGCGGTAGCTGCTGATGCCCAAGCAGCAACAAAATAATGCTGCGCCCCGATTTTACTCAGGCAAAAAACTATATATTACAACACAAACTCCTTAGTCTGCTTGCTATCTGTGTGATAGGCATTACCTTGACACTGGGCCTCAGGCATCTCTCCAACCAGTCTACGTCAAAAAAAGCAGTAATGAAACCTATTGTGCACACGCAGGTAGTAAGCAGACGACCATTGTATAAAAGCATTAATCTTTTTGGACAGCTCAAGGCCAAGGCACAGATTGATATCGTCAATAAGTATGCCGGCATCGTCGATGAGATTAATGTGGATTTGGGCAGCAAGGTGCAGGCAGGAGATATTCTGCTGGTGCAGCATCTTGATGATGCCCGCGCCGAAATGCTCAAGGCCAAGGCACGCTATGCCGAGGCCGGAGCTAATGCGGCAACTACGGATGTGAGCTATAGCACCAGCCTTACCCGTTATGAGGCAGACTATAAGCTGGCGCAGGTCAACGCGGAGCGTTACCGCAAGCTGTATGCGCAGGGCGCTGTTTCCAAGTCTGAGCTGGACAGTATGGAGCAGACGCTGGCTAATAAAAAAGCGCAGTACGATGCTTTGGCGCAGCAGGTGGATTATGACGGCACACCGTCGCAGGTTTACCGTCAGGAGCAGATTGCTGCCAGACGCGAGCAGGAGTACATTATTGCGCAAAACAAGTATCACGATCTGATTTTTAAGGCACCACGCGCAGGTATTATTACCTACCGCGATGCAGAAGTGGGTGGCTATGCGCCTGCAGGGAGCAGGCTGCTTACCCTTTTGGATGACAGTGGTTTTACAGTGGACTGCGATATTACAGAGGCCGAGGCTGCTTCTGTGACCGTTGACACGCAGGTTGAGCTGAAGCTGGAGGCGATTGGCGAAATATGCCGGGGTACTGTTGTTTATGTGAGCCCTGTAAGAAGCAGGGAAACAAACAAGTTTACCCTCCGCATCAGGCTGGATGAGCCTGGCTCCAATGTAAAGGCAGGCTTGTTTGCCAAAGGTGAATTGCGTTTTCTGCAAAAGCCATCCACTATATATTTACCTAAAAATGCCGTTCTGGAACGGGATGGCAAATATTTTGTCTATGTGCTGGGCAAGGATAATAAGGCTCTGAAAAAGCCTGTTACTACCGGTGCAAGTAATAATGAAAGTATTGAAATAGTGCAGGGTGTGAAGATAGGCGAAACAGTTATCCTTGATAATCTTGCGCGTCTGCGTGACGGCATGGTGGTTGAGGTGGCCAAGGAGGAGGCGAAGTAATGAATATTACGCGCTTTTCTATTAAACGGCCTATCGGTATCTGCATGATTTACATATTAGTCTGCGTCCTCGGTCTTATCAGCTTCTTTCGCATTGGCGTGGAGCTGTTGCCGGACGTAGACTCTAAATTTATCAGCGTCATTGTCAACTATCCGGGCGCCAGTACGGAATCTGTCGAACAGCAGGTGACGAAGCCGATTGAGGACGAGCTGTCCTCAATTTCGCACTTTAAGCAGGTGCGTTCCGCTACCCGTCCCGGACGTGCGGAGATTTTTGTTGAGCTGGACAGTCAGGCCGATGCTGATATGGTGGCTATCGAGGCAACAAAAAAAGTCAGCCGTATCCGCAAAAATCTGCCGGAGGATATTGATGAGCCTGCAGTGCTCAAGCGTTCTTCCGAAGAATATCCGATTATCCAGATTGCAGCAACGTCTAAGGATAACCTGGACGATATTTTTGCCTTGGCAGACAGCAGCTTTAAGGAGCGCTTGCAGCAGGCAGCCGGCGTAGCCGATGTTGACGTTACCGGCGGACGTGCCAAGGAAATCGCAATCGAGGTTGAAAAGGATAAGCTCAATTATTACGGTTTGACTCTGCAGGATATTATTACAGCGGTGCGCAAGGAAAACGTTATTGTTTCTTCTGGCTCTGTCTATACTGATGCTTTGGAAAAAACCGTGCGTCTGCAGGCGCAGTATAAGGCTCCGGAGGAGATTCAGCACCTGCAGCTTAAGGGTACAGGCGGCAGATATATCGAGCTGGGGCAGGTGGCTAACGTGCAGGCCAAGGATAAGCGTGCCGTGGCCTACAGCCGTGTTGACGGCAATGAGGCGGTATCGCTGGAGGTTTATAAGGCCAGCGGTGCCAATATCGTCGACACAGCAGACGGCGTGCTGCAGCAGCTGGAAACGCTGCGTAAGGATTATCCGGACTACGTTTTCACAGTTGTTTATGACCAGTCGCATTTCGTACGCGATTCCCTAAGCAACACGCTAAAAACGCTGCTGGAAGGCCTTGTGACCACAGGACTTGTTTTGTACCTTTTCCTGCGTGGCTGGAAGTCCTCTATGGCAGTTATGATTGCCATTCCGACCTCACTTATTGCAACCTTCTTCCTTATGTATCTGGCAGGCTTTACCTTCAATATGATGTCACTTATGGGTATGGCACTGTGTATCGGTATTCTTGTGGATGACTCCATTGTCGTTTTGGAGAATATCCATCGCTTTCTGGCGATGGGCAAAAGTGCCGACGTGGCAGCGGAGGAAGGACGTAATGAAATCGGTATGGCGGCAATCGCTATGACGCTTTGCGACGTGGTGGTATTTTTGCCGATTGCCTTTATGCAAAGTGCAACAGGCCAGTTCTTCAAGCAGTTTGGCATGACGATTGTTTTTGCTACGCTGATGTCACTTGTTGTATCCTTTACGCTGACGCCGATGCTGGCTTCGCGCTTTTATAAAAACGGTGTGGAGGAGCCTAAGGGCAAGCTGTGGCACAGACTGGATAGTTTTGAAGCGCAGACGATTGCCAAATATGATGTTCTGCTGCGCAAATGCATCGAAAAGCCGAAGAAGCTGGTGCTGGGAGTACTGGCAGCCTTCGCGGTGGCGGTGGCGCTGGTGCCGCTCGGTATAGTTGGCTCGGAGTACATGCCGCGTACCGACGAAAGCGCGATTCAGGTGAATATTGAGCTGCCTACGGGCTTTAACGCTGACCAAACCAACGAGGCCTTGCTGCTGTTTGAGGATTATTTGGCCAAGGTGCCGGAAATCGAGCATTATATGACTAATGTAACGACCACACAGAGCATGGGCAAGCTGGTTATCGCGCTCAAAAGCAGCGATGAGCGCAGTAAGGATGTCTGGCAGGTAGCACAGGGCATCCGCAGCTTTGCCAAGCAGAATCTTGGCGAAATCAAGGTGCGAGTCAATGAGATTCAGTCATCCGTTACCGGTGTTTCGGGCGGTCGCAACCTTGTGCGCTCGCCGGTACAGGTGGAGCTTAAGGGCAGTGATATGGACCAGCTCGTGGCTGATTCCGCCAAGGTAGAGCAGATTTTTGCTTCGACTGCAGGCCTGAAGGATATCAAAAATTCCTATGTTAAAGGCATGCCGGAGCTGAAGGTGACGGTAGACCGCGACAAGCTGAAATATTATCACGCGACAGTCAATGATGTGGCGCAGTCCTTTAACGCCGCTATCGGCGGACGCAGTGCCGGCGTTCTGGCGAACGATATGCAAAACCATGGCAATGACACCGATATTGCAGTACGCTTTGCCGGTGGCAGTGGCTATGATATTGAAGACGTGCGCGCTATTCCCGTGCAGACAGGCAGAGGAAGCGTCTTTCTTGGCGACCTTGCCGACGTAGAAGAGGGCGTAGGCCCGATTACGATTCGTCGAGTGAACAAGGAGCGCATTATCAACATCCAGTGTAATCTGACGGACAGACCGCTGAATGAGGTAGTTAAGGAGCTGACGCAGAAGCTCAATGCCGCAGGTCTTAAGAGTAGCTATGCTTTTTCCGGTCAGGCGACCACGATGAACGATTCCTTTGCCGAAATGGCTATGGCATTGTCACTGTCACTGCTTTTGATTTATCTGCTTCTGGCAGTGCTCTATGAATCGGTATTCACGCCGTTCATCCGTATGTTTTCGCTGCCGCTGGGCATTATCGGTGCCATCTTCTGTTTGCTGCTGACGCATAATACAATCAATCTGTATTCACTTATCGGTATTCTGGTTATGGATGGTTTGGTAGCGAAAAATGGCACGTTGCTTTTGGACTATACGCTGACGCTGATGCATGAAGGCATGACGGCGAAGGCTGCGGTAATCGAAGCAGGCAAAACTCGTCTGAAGCCTATCTTTATGACAGCACTGACGATGGTGGTGGGCATGCTGCCAACAGCGCTTTCGCTGAGCGCAGGCTCGGAAACGCGCGTGAGCATGGCGTGGGTTATCATCGGCGGTATGATAACATCAACGGTGTTTACGCTGTTGGTGCTGCCGATACTGTTTTTGTGGTTGAAAGAAAAATTTCCTAATCGAATTTAATAATAAATAGGAATATATATTGCGTCGAAACAATTTATATAGTATACTATTCGTAAGTAAGAAAAAGTTCTAAACAATTATAATTTTGTTAGAGCTTTTCTTATATACTATCAGAAGAGCAACTTGCGCCTTTGCTGATTATAAAAGCAAGGGCGCATTTTTTATAGCTATATTGGTTAGTTTGCTTGATGCACTTAGTAGCTCGTGGCCATACAAGACTGGACGGGGGAAGGGTGGTCAAAATAAATATTTTTAAGGAGTATGAGTAAAACATGAAGTCAAATTTTTCCAAGGGCATGCTGATGACAGCCCTTATTACCGGCACTATTTTATGCAGCAGTGCAGTTGCTTTTGCCGAAGAGCTGCAGGAGTATTCGCTGGACCAGATGGTTGTAACAGCAACAAGAACCGAAAAGCGTGATGTTGAGGTTCCTGCAACAACTAACGTTATTACAGAACAGGAAATTAAAAATCGCGGTTATGTAAGTGTATTTGATGCGTTGGAGCAGACTGTTGGCATTCAAAGCTATTCCTATACCGGCGGTGAAGGCGATAATGGCAGCTCTACGGGCCGTACCTATATCCGCGGTTTAGACAAAGGCACTTTGGTTTTGTTGAACGGTGCACCTATCAACCTGAACAATTACAATTCAACCGCAGGCATTCCTATCAGTGCCGTAGAAAAAATTGAGGTTGTAAAAGGCTCTAATTCTGTTCTTTATGGCAGTGAAGCTATGGGTGGCGTTATTAACATCATTACCAAAAAAGCCGGAAAAATTAACAACAGCATTAAAGCTGTAGCAGGTAACTATAAAAAGGGTTATGAGGTTGCTTCCAGCGGTGATAAATATATTTTGAGCTTCAGCCGTGACTATTATAAAAAATTTGAGAACTCTTCTATCAACTACAAAGGATTCGATACAGACAGACGTGCTTATACCAAAAATAATCTGTTCGCAAGCGTAAACTTGGCTAAAGATTTTACGCTTAATTATATGCATACGGAAACTAAAAATACCGGTATGACATATCTCAATCCTGACGGAAGCATGAATAAAACTTCTTATAGCTATAATGATGAAAGAGATAATGTAGCTTTACTCTATAACAACGAACAGGATAAGCTCAAATCTAATTTATCCTTCAACAGAAGAAGAATAGACGGTAAGCAATATAAAACTAACGGACAGGTTTTAAGAAGCGGTTCCAGCAGCAATATTATTCTGTACACCATTAACTACGATATTAACAAGGACTGGACTTTATCAGATAAAGCAACATTGCTGACCGGTGTAACTGCCAACAAAGAGCATTATGAAGAAATTTCCAACAGAAGCAACGCTATTTCCAGAGACAGCCTGGCAGCTTATTTCTCCTGGAATCAAAAATATGATGATAAGTTTTCTACTAATATCGGTGTAAGAGCACATTATGTAAAAAATAACGGCTTTGACGGCGCACACAATGTATATCTGCCGCAATTACAGACCTTATATAAACTGGATGAAAATACCAGCTGGTATATTAACGTTGGCAAGGCATTTGAAATGCCGGCAATCAATTCCCGATACTCCAGAAGTAAAACCGGTTCTAATGGTGCATTGAAGCCTCAGGAGGGCTGGACTTATGAAACAGGTGTGAAGAAGATTACCGATACATCCTCTGCCAAATTAGCTGTGTTCACAATGAGAATGGATGATAAGTTTGCCTGGAAAAAATATAATCAATTAGGCATTACTCCTCCGGCAGGAGTTGATCCAGACACCTATATTCAGGTAAATCTTGGCGAATTTAAAAACACTGGTGTTGAATTCGAATATGATAAAGTAATCGGAGAACATTGGAGATACAATTTAGGTGCAACCTATCAGGATCCTTTGGCTAAAGATGCCGGCAAGTGGACTCAGCAATCCTCCAGATACCAATTTACTGCAGGCGCTAAGTACAATTACAGCAAGCTTGGCGTCGGTGTAAACCTTTATTATTTGGGTGATAGAGAGGATGCATCCTACGGCAGCCTGCATAAGCTGAAAAACATTATTAAGTTGAATTCTGTTATTAACTATGATCCTGACAAAAATAACAGTATTACCTTAAATCTTTACAACCTCTTAGACAGAGATAATTCGATCAATGTCAGTGAAAATCTGGATAAACCGTTCAACTGGACTTTGTCCTACGAATATCGCTTCTAATTACTTGATTCTCCACAAGGTGGCGCAAAACTGCGTCACCTTTTTAAAAACAGCATGTTTTAAAACACCGCTAATACTCTCGGTAAAGTAATATTCGTTTAAATTTGAAAGGGAAAATATGTATCGCTTAATCCTTATGCTTGTTATAGCCTGTATTCTTTCCGGTTGCACAACAGAAAACTTTAGCCAATCTGCGAAGTTTGCAGGCAAAGATAACGCAATCGTTGTAACGGACGATACCGGTTATCAGGTAAAACTAAAGAAGAAGCCGGAAAAAATTATGACCAACAATATTTATCTTGATAACATCCTTTTGGGATTAGTGGAGCCTGAAAAAATGCTGTCTGTATCTAAAAATATGGATAACTCGGCAAAATCGTTTGGCAATATGGTAAGTTCATTGGTCGAAAATAAGATTACAAATCCGGGATTGGAAGCAGTTCTGGCTTTCAAGCCGGATATATTCATTGTTAATGAGGTAATTGGTGCAGATAAAATTCAGTCTTATCGTGATATGGGTATACCTGTTTATGTTGTAAGGTTGTCTACAAATATAGAAGAAGTCAAAAATGAAATTATCAAGCTTTCCCGGCTAGTAGGTGAAGAGCAGCGTGGTAAGATTTTAGTCCAAAAAATGAACGATAAACTGGAGAGGATTGAACGCAATATACCACAAGAGCTTCATTACAGTAAAAGTACTGTTCTTGTATCAGCCAATTACGCGTCCTACGGAGGCAAGGGTTGCATGTATGATGATATCTGCAAGCATGCCAAGATAAGAAACGGTATTGCAGATTTGGGAATGAATACCGGACAGACAGTCAATAAAGAGGTCATGATAGAGATAAATCCGGATTTCTTCTTTCTTGCAAAGCCATGGAAGGATAATAAGGCTAAGGATGAGAAATTGCTGGGTGAGTTTTTAGCTGATAAGAGCTTAGAAAATTTGCGAGCGGTAAAAAACGGGAATGTAGCTCTGCTTGATGAAAAATACATTTTTATCGGTCATCAGAATTGCGTATGGTCGGTGCAGAAGCTGGCACATTTGGTTTATGGTGACTGTGTTGTTTTAGAGCCGGAGGAGTTTTTGAAAGGGTTTTGATAATTAAGCATAAAAACATCATGATTAATTACATTTACAGCCTTGAATAGTAACTGAAAAAGCGGTGCGTTAGTGCCGCTTTTTTTCTTGTGATTTTTTATGAAAAAATCATGAAGATTAAGTGGATAAATGGTTTGAAATGATATATAATGTTAACTAGATGAGTTGATATACAGACATTATTTCGTCTATTGTGAAGCCGCCGGCATATGACCATGAAAGACTGGATATGCAGGGACTTTTCGATAAATATATTTTCATAGGAGTATGAGTAAAATGAAAAAAGGATTGTTAATGATTGCATTGATTACCGGTACTTTGATGTGCGCAAGTACAGGTGCTTTTGCCGAAGAGCTGCAGGAGTATACGCTTGACCAGATGGTTGTAACTGCGACGAGAACCGAAGCAAGAGAATTAGAAGTTCCTGCTGCTGTTAGTGTTATCAATGCTAAAGAAATCGAGAACAGCGGCGCCAAAACTGCTTATGAGGTTATTGAGCGTCAGGTTGGCTTTACCAACAATGCTTATGGCCCCGGCGGTCGTGAATTCGGCGGCAGCTCTACCAGAACTGTTCTGCGTGGCCTTGATAAGGGCACCTTGGTAATGGTTAACGGCGCTCCGATTAACATGATGAACTACAACAGCATGGAGGGTATTCCTGTAGAGGCTGTTGAGAAAATCGAAATTGTCCGTGGTGCTCAGTCTGTACTTTACGGTGCGGAAGCAACCGGCGGTGTAATTAATATTATTACCAAGAAAGACGGTAATCGCACTACTATTTCCGTAGGTGCCGGCAACTATGATAAAAAATGGGGTTTATTCAGCTCCGGTAAAGGCTATACAGTTGCTGTCAGCAAGGATTATCTTGGTGATGTAGACCAGACTAATAAGGTTTTTGAAAAATCTAGCAGAAAATGGAAATATCGCGACAGCAGCAAGGATAACGCTTTTGTAAGCTTATCTCCTACCGATAAATTGAGCTTTAACTTTGCTCATACCGAGGGCAATTATTACAGAGATTCCTATACCGTGAAAAACGGTGTAGAAACCGGTGCCGGCACAGCTTATTATTACAAAGACAGACGTGATAATGTAAGCGCAATCTATAATGATAAGGATAATCAGTTCAAGACAATTGTTTCTTATAATAAACGTGTAGTTTCTCCTTACCAGGCAACTCTTAAAGGCTTTGTATATGGACCTAATAAACGTGCTAAATCCTCTGACTGGAATCTGAATACTTTAACTTGGGATACCCAGAAAGCATGGAACTTACGCGATGATAAGGATACCTTGGTTCTTGGTATGACTATTTCTAAAGAAGAAGCAGAAGACAGATACGAGCATATGCAGGGCGAACGTAAGAATTATGGCTTATATGCATCCTATAAATATGCATTTTCCGATAAATTTGATGTAACTGCCGGTATTCGCGGTCAGCATATTAGCGAGGATTATATCAAAGGTCAGGATAAGACTAAGAGCCATAACGAATTTGTTCCTCAAATTCAGGCATTGTATAAGCTCAGCGATAATATTTCCTGGTATGCTAATGCTGCCAAATCCTATCAGCTGCCGCCTCTGAACCAATTCTTCTCTCATACGGGAGATAGTGTTGGTGATTTAAAACCGCAAGAGGGCTGGACCTATGAAACCGGTATCAAGCACATCACTGACACAGCATCCGTAAAGGCCGGCGTATATCATATGGATATAGATGCTAAGTTTGATTGGGTTGATATCGGCCTGCCGAATAAGGTTCTGAAGAATGTCGGCAAATTCAAAAATGATGGTTTGGAAATTGAGTATAAAAAGCATCTCAGCGATCAGTTCAGCTATAATTTAGGCGCTGCTTTCTCCAATCCTAAAACTAAAGAAGAGGGCAAGGATTTCTACAAGCAATCTGATGCTAAGCTGCAATTGACTGCAGGTATTGATTATACTGTCGGTAAACTGTCCAGCAACTTGAACTTCCTGTATTTGGGTAAACGTGAAAGCTCCTATTATAACAGCTTAGGCTCTAAAGGCAGCGATCACAGCATTCCGCACAGAAGTCTGTTGAATGCTAACTTCACCTATAAAGCTGATGAGCATCATTCCGCATCCCTGACCTTGAATAATCTCCTTGACAGAGATGATACTATCAATAAGTATGAAAACTGGGGTATGCCGTTTAACTGGATGCTGACCTATAACTATACCTTCTAATTTAATAAAACAGCTGAGGCGGTGCGCTTGCGCCGCCTTTTAATATACTGCAAAAATAAAAGCGAATTTTCAGAAAAATAACTTGACTATTGTAACCTTCTCTGTTAATATAATAAGCACAAAGACTAGTCAGAAAAATCAGAAGAAAGGCTATGAATAATAAATGGTAAAAATAAAGCAAGATTTATTGAATTCCATTAAAGAATTTACGCTTATGGATGACCCGTTCATGACCAAGGTTTTTGAAGATGACATAGAGCGTACGCAATTAATATTGCGGATTATTTTAGAAAATGATACAATCAAAGTAAAGAAAGCATCTACACAAAAACGTCTTAAAAATCTTCAGGGAAGGGACTTACAGCTTGATATTTTAGCTGAAAAAGCTGATGGCACCAAGTTTAATGTCGAAGTACAGAATGAAAGCAGTGGCGCCATTCCTCAAAGAGCGCGCTATCATATGAGCCTGTTGGATGCCAAAAGCTTGCCGAAGGGTGAGTATTTTGACAAAATCCCTGAGAACTATGTTATTTTCATTACAAGGGAAGATGTTCTTAAAGGACTGTTGCCAATCTATCATATTCATAGAACGATAGATGAGAACGGTCACAGTTTTGCAGATGGCTCGCATATTATCTACGTTAATGCCAAAATTCATAATGACACTCCGTTAGGAATGCTGATGCATGACTTTTGCTGCAAGAATCCTGATGATATGCATTATAAAAAGCTTGCAGAAAAAATTAGATACTTTAAAGAAGATAAGGAGGGCTTGGATAAAATGGGCGATGTAATGGAAAAGCTTATAGCGAAGCGTGAAAAAGAAGCTATCAAAAAGACGGAAAAAGAAGCTCGTATTAGCTTTGCTAAAGAAATGCTTGCAAATAATGAAAGCATAGATAAGATTGTTAAGTACTCTAAGCTTTCGGTGAAGGAAGTACGTGCGCTGGCAGATAAAATGAGTGCCTAGGGATATAAATTAATAAAAACATTGATCACCGCCATGATTGAAGACGAATCTGGCGGTGATTTTTTTATTTGCAAAAATTTTTGCAAATGTCTTGCCTATAAAGTAGCTATATAGTTTAAAATAAGATACAATATTAACTGAATGAGTTGATATACAGATATTTTTTGCCGATTGTGAAGCTTGTTGCATATGACCATGAAAGACTGGGTGTGCTGGGGCTTTTCAATAAATATTTTTGATAGGAGTATGAGTAAACATGAAGAGTAATTTTTCCAAGGGTTTATTGATGACGGCCCTCATTACCGGTAGTGTAATATGGGGGGGCACAAACGTATTTGCTGAAGAGCTGCAGGAGTATACGCTGGACCAGATGGTTGTAACGGCGCAAAGAACTCAGAAAGACGATGTTGATACACCGGCATCGGTAAAGGTTATAACAGAAAAAGAGCTTACCCAATCCGGTGCAACTAATTTATATGATGGATTGAAATTAGCAAATGGTATTACATCATATGGATATGGCGCTAATGGTCAAGCGTGGGGTGGCATGTCTGCTAAAATTTTAATTCGCGGTAACGATAAGGGAACATTGGTAATGATTGATGGTGCTCCCATTAATATGAACAATGTTTATTTTTTAAATACGTTACCAGTAGAAGCTGTTGAAAGAATTGAAATTGTTAAAGGTGCATCTTCTGTTTTGTATGGTAGTGAGGCATCTTCCGGTGTAATTAATATCATTACGAAAAAACAAATGCAAAACAGCATTTCTTTAAGTAAAGGTGAATACGGCAAAACTAGAGAAGGTATTTCCCTTGGTTTAGGCAAATTAGGAATTGTGGCAAACTTAGAACAAGGTGATGAATTAAAAGGTTATGCCAGCAATGGTAGAGCTATTAACGATGGCAAAAAATCCTCGGTTATGTGGAAGTATAAATTTGATGATAAATGGACTGTAAGTCATCAACATACAGATAATGACTACCAATTTAACCAATATGATACTGCTACATGGAAAACATTAAAAGAGGATTCCTGTTTTAAGTATAAAGAAGATTTTGCCAGAATCCAATATAACGATGGTTCCTTAAAAGGTAACTTGTATTACAATAGAAGTGATAGACATAACAATACATATAAAGTAAGAAAAGGTATAGCGTCTGCATGGAAAATAGAACATATTACTTTTGATACACTTGGTTTAGACGTACAGAAAGAGTTTAATACAAAAGTTGCAGACATTATTGTTGGTACTACTTTAGAGAAACAGACATATAATTGTGATAATCCATACAGTGGTGGTAATCTTGTTAATCAACTCTTGGATAAAGATGCAAAGACTTATGCGGTATTTGTTCAAGCTACTAGAGATTTGGGTAATGATTTTACTGCTACAATTGGCGCCAGAGAACAATTCTTGAAAGCTAATGATGATTATAATGCGTTTACACCTGAATTTTCTTTGATTAAAAAAATTGATAAAAATAGTAGTGTTTACGTAAATGCAGAAAAAGCATTTAAAATGCCAAACTTTACTTCTTTATATGGCAGTGGCTCAGTAGAATTTAAACCTAATCCGGAATTAAAACCTGAAGAGGGATGGACCTATGAATTGGGTTATAAAAAGGTAAGTAACACCAGCATGTTTAAAACAGCTCTTTATTATATTGATATGGATGCATGGACCTATAAAACTGATAAAGATGGTGTGAATCAGGCAATAAATAGTCCTTTTGAAAATTTAGGCTTAGAAGTAAATTATGAAAAGAACGTGGATAATCATTTCTCTTATTCTTTGGGTACTGATATTTCTAATCCTAAATCCAAAGATGCCGGTAAATGGACCAGGAAATTTGCTAGAGAACAATATACTGCCAGCTTGAAATATAATAATCGCGATTTTACCGCTTCGTTAGCTGGTAGTATGACTGCTGATAGAGCTGGCGGCTGGAAAGATAGATTGCCTTTGAACCTCTATACTAGCTATCAATTATCTAAAGATCATAGAATTGATTTAGTTTGTGAGAATATTTTGAACAGAGAAGATCTTGTAGGCAATTGGTCTAATGCTAATTCAACCAGATATTATTCTTTGCCGAGAAATATTCGAATCACTTATACCTATACTTTCTAATAACACTTAACCATACGGCGGTGCGCAAGCGCCGCCTTTTAATATACTGCAAAAATAAAAGTGAATTTTCAGAAAAATCGCTTGACTATCGTAACCTTCTCTGCTAATATAATAAGCACAAAGACTAGTCAGAAAAATCAGAAGAAAGGCTATGAATAATAAATGGTAAAAATAAAGCAAGATTTATTGAATTCCATTAAAGAATTTACGCTTATGGATGACCCGTTCATGACCAAGGTTTTTGAAGATGACATAGAGCGTACGCAATTAATATTGCGGATTATTTTAGAAAATGATACAATCAAAGTAAAGAAAGCATCTACACAAAAACGTCTTAAAAATCTTCAGGGAAGGGACTTACAGCTTGATATTTTAGCTGAAAAAGCTGATGGCACCAAGTTTAATGTCGAAGTACAGAATGAAAGCAGTGGCGCCATTCCTCAAAGAGCGCGCTATCATATGAGCCTGTTGGATGCCAAAAGCTTGCCGAAGGGTGAGTATTTTGACAAAATCCCTGAGAACTATGTTATTTTCATTACAAGGGAAGATGTTCTTAAAGGACTGTTGCCAATCTATCATATTCATAGAACGATAGATGAGAACGGTCACAGTTTTGCAGATGGCTCGCATATTATCTACGTTAATGCCAAAATTCATAATGACACTCCGTTAGGAATGCTGATGCATGACTTTTGCTGCAAGAATCCTGATGATATGCATTATAAAAAGCTTGCAGAAAAAATTAGATACTTTAAAGAAGATAAGGAGGGCTTGGATAAAATGGGCGATGTAATGGAAAAGCTTATAGCGAAGCGTGAAAAAGAAGCTATCAAAAAGACGGAAAAAGAAGCTCGTATTAGCTTTGCTAAAGAAATGCTTGCAAATAATGAAAGCATAGATAAGATTGTTAAGTACTCTAAGCTTTCGGTGAAGGAAGTACGTGCGCTGGCAGATAAAATGAGTGCCTAGGGATATAAATTAATAAAAACATTGATCACCGCCATGATTGAAGACGAATCTGGCGGTGATTTTTTCTTTGTAAAAATTTTCATAAAACTCTTGTGTATAGCGTAGCTATATGGTTTAAAATAAGATATAATATTAACTGGATGAGCTGATATACAGATACAATTTTGCCGATTGTAAGGCTTACTGCATATGACCATGAAAGACTGGGTATGCAAGGGCTTTTCAATAAATATTTTTGATAGGAGTATGAGTAAAATGAAGATGAAAAAAGGCTTATTGATGACGGCGTTGATTACCGGTACCTTGATGAGCAGTGCAGCTGCTTTTGCCGAGGAACTGCAGGAGTATACGCTTGATCAAATGGTTGTAACTGCTACCCGCTATGAGAAAAGAGATGTAGAGGTTGCAGCTTCTACCGAGGTTCTTGATACTAAAAAACTTGAGCAGACAGGTGCGACGAACTTGTATGACGCACTTAAATTCGGTGCAGGTCTGGAAGCACATCAGTATGGTCCGGCAGGCAGCTCTATGGGTAATATGACCAGTAAAATTGTTATGCGTGGTAATGCCAACGGTACGCTGGTCCTTGTTAATGGCATTCCGTTAAATACTCGCGGAACATATGATTTGACAGATATTCCTGTTGAGAATATTGAACGTGTTGAAATTGTCCGTGGCGGCGGTTCTGTACTTTATGGCAGTGAAGCTACCGGCGGTGTAATCAATATTATTACTAAGAAAACTAAACAGAATTATGTTAAAGCTGCTGTAGGTAACGACGGCCGTCAGGAATATAGCGGCAGCTTTCAGGCTGAAGGCTTTGGCTTTGGTTATAAATATACCAAAGTAGGCACTACTGAAAATGTTGCCAGTGATGGCAGAGATTGGAAAGGTCCTGAAAATAACAATTTTGATTTAAGCTATCAGATTAATGACAGATTGCTGTTTACTGCAGGTCACAATGATTCTAAGTATCATTACATTACCGAAGGTAAAAAGGCTACCGATACCAAACAACATGTTAAACGTAACAATCTTCAATTAGCTTATGATGATAACGGCTTCAAGGCAACCGCTTATTATGTTGACAGAAACCGTGAAAAAGATGCCATTACCTTGAAAACCGGCAAATTAGCTTACGATGAAGAAAATAACAAAAACTTTGGCTTGGATTTACAGAAAACCTGGAATCTGAATGACGGCGATGTAGCATTGGTTGGTGCTAACTATAAAGCAGAACAATATACACCGTATGAACAAGCTATGCAGAGCAGAAATAACTATTCTGTTTATGCTTCCTACGAAAAACAATTTGATGAGAAGAATACACTTGCATTAAGTGCGCGTGAATCCTGGACTACCGGTGCACCTAATGATTATAACAATACCAACTTCAGCGGACAGGTTCAGTATACACATAAATTAGCAGAAGACACTAATCTGTATGCCAGCATTGGCCAATCCTATAAGATGCCTGATTTACACCAGATTTATAAGACTAAAGCCGGCGCTGACTTAAAAGCTCAAACTGGTATGCATTATGAGTTAGGCTTGAAGAAGGATTTTGACGATTTCAGAAAAGCAAGAATTGCTTTATTCTCTTATAAAGTAAAAGACAATATTACAGCTAAGTATGACGAAAAACTTGGTGATTTTACTTATGAAAATGAAGATTTGAAGAATACCGGCATCGAGGCTGAATATTCCATGAGTGCTGATAAAGGCTTCGGTTACAGCTTATCTGCTTCCTACAGCAGTCCTAAAACCAGAAATATGAAGAATGGTGTTGTTGGTGATTGGGAAAGAGATTACGCAAAATTATATCTTAAAGCAGGACTGACTTATAGAATGGATAAGTTCAGTGCAGCCTTGAATGCGGCTTATACCGGCGACAGAGTATTGTCCGATAAGGATACTACACCGTCCTTAATCACTAACTTCAATGCTGAATATCAGATGACTAAAAACGGCAGCGTTTTCCTGACAATCAATAATATTCTGGATAGAGAAGATATTTCTTACAGATCTGCTTCTACAGCATATTACTATACTCCGATTAACTTCCTGATTGGTGTAAAATACAGCTTCTAACACTTAACCTTTACGGCGGCGCACTTGCGCCGCCTTTTTCGTCTGCAAATTTTTTTTGCGAGATTTTCATTATGATGTAGTCAAATGGTTTAATATGAGATATAATATCATTTAGGCAATCAATTATATAGATATTGCCATACTATTGTGAAGCTTGCGGTATATGACCATGGAAGATTGGATGTACTGAAGTTTCTTAATAATTTTTTTGATAGGAGTATGAGTAAAATGAAGATGAAAAAAGGCTTATTAATGACCGCTCTGATTACCGGCACAGTAATGAGCAGTGCAGTTGCTTTTGCCGAAGAGCTGCAGGAGTATACGCTGGACCAGATGGTTGTAACTGCAACAAGAACAGAAAAAAAGGATTTGGATATTCCGGCTGTTGTTGAGGTTTATTCTGAAGAACAGATTGAAAAAAGCAGTGCTGCCAATGCTTATGATGTATTGCAAAATACATTAGGCGTTAATACACAATCTCAAGGTTTCAATGGTACCGGTATGAGTACAATGACTAGTAGGGTTATGATTCGTGGTGTTGAAAAGGGCACATTGGTTTTGGTTAATGGCGTTCCTATGAATCAGGACGGTAAGTATAACCTGGAGGATATTCCGACTGAATCCATTGAAAAAATTGAGGTAGTAAAGGGCGGTGGCTCTGTTTTATATGGCAGTGAAGCTACCGGCGGTGTAATTAATATTATTACCAAGAAAGCAATGAGCAATACTGTTAAAGTTGCTGCGGGCAATTTTGGTAAGCAACGCTATAATGTAAGTGTCGGTGCCGATAAATTTAACATTGTTGCCGGCTATGAGAAGCGTGGTAAAGCCGATAATATGAGTGGCTATATAGGTAAACCGACCGCTAAGACTACTGTATATGATTATGGTAAGGGTGATAGAAAGAGTGTTTTGTGGAATTGGAAAATGCTTGACGGTTTAACCTTTACGCATAGTTATTCAAACAACAAGCATGAATACTGGCAGAAAAGAGCTTTGTCCGGCGAGCGTACGCAAAATAACTATTACGAAGATACCGATAATATGTTCTTGCTTCAATACGATAAAGATGGTTTAAAGGCTAATGTATCTTACGGAACTCAGGAAAAATCATATGATCAGTCTAAGTTTGCGAAAGGTTCCTGGTCTGCAAAATCTCCTTACAGCTGGCGTAAAGGACACAATACCAATATTGATATACAAAAAACCTTTGATATGGGTGAAAACAAATTGTTAGTCGGTGCCGGTTATCAAAAAGAAGATATGGATTTGTTCTCGTCTAGCAAAAATAATAATAGCACCTACCAACGTGATAACTATTCCGTCTATGCTTCTTATGATTGGAAGGTATCAGATAAATCCAATTTAATTTTCAATGCGCGTGAAACATGGGCAACAGGCTGTGACGGCTACCAAAAGGATAATAAAACCGGTAACAGCAAATATACCCACAATGACAACTTAAGCAAATTTACTCCTGAACTGCAATATATTTATAAGGTGAATGATGATAGCAGTTTTTATGCAAAGATTGGTAAATCATTCCGTTTGCCTAATTTGACGCAGATTTTCGGTAACGGTAATATGAATCCTGCTCTTGATTTGAAACCTGAACAGGGAACACATTATGAAATCGGTTATAAATCGAACATTGGTAAAGGCAACTTGCGTTTTGCAGTGTTTAATTATAAAATTAAGGATTCCATAGACGCTGACGTAAAATATGATAAAGATGGTTTTATTGATGAAGTAGACTATTTCAATGAAGATGTTAAAAATACCGGTGTTGAATTATCTTATGCAATAAAGCATGATGATAATTGGTCTACACGTTGGGGTGCTACCTACCAAAATCCTAAAGCGCAAAATATTCATAACTACGGTGATATGGATTGGCATCAAATTTATAATAAATATCAGCTGCAGGGTGCTGTTGATTATACGCAAAGCAAATTTGCTGCCAGCATGTCTGTAAACTTTGTAGGCGACAGGATGTCCACCAGAGCCTCTATCACCAAACCTCAAAGAGAAATCAAGCCGCAATGCTTTACTGATTTGCATTTTACCTATGCACCCGAGAAAAATCAAAAGGCATTTTTGCACATTAACAACATATTTGACAGATTAGATATTACAAGCAACAGCACAGCGAATTTTTATTCCTTGGGCCGTAACTTCATGGTTGGCTACGAATATAGCTTCTAACACTTAACCTTTACGGCGGCGTAAATGCGCCGCCACTTTTTAACTTGCTGACTTACCTCGGAGGTGCAAAATGAAAAAGATAACGCTTTTAATCTGCCTGATGCTCTGCGGTCTTTTCGTCATTGGCGGAGCAACTGCCAGCGCTGCAGGCAAGAAGCCCATGGATAAGGAAAAAGCAGTGAACGGCCTGCATGACAGCTTTCTCTTTGACAAGGAAGAGCTTGGCGAGCTTTTTGACAGCGGCATCAGCTATATGGAGCTGAAAAAGCTCTGCCTGCATGCCTACGCAGCGAAAAAGCCGGTGAAGGAGGTGGCGCAGCTGCGCGATAAATACGTGTGGACGCGCGTTGATTATCTGCTGGGGCTGACGCCGGAAAAGCTGGCGCGTGCCGAGCATGAGTACAAGGTTGACCGCATTCACCGTTTGTTCGGCCTGGATAAAAAGCTGGTGGATAAATACATGCGCATGGGTTACGCTTCGCATCAGGTGAAGCGTGCGATGTTCTTGGCACGCCACTGCGACAAGAGCGTGGAGGAGCTGCTGGCAATGAAGACACGTCAGCAAAAATGGGGTGATATCTGCGAGCAGCTGGGACTGCCGCGTGATGCGTGTATGAAATAGTAAAATTAACCTGAAGCCTTGAGGCGGCGCGCTTGCGCCGCCTTTTTTCGCTTGTATAAAGAAATTTTTAACTCCAAAGTTTTTCGCCTGCAGAAGAAACAATGCTTAAAAATCAGAAATTTTTCGTTTAGAAAAGAAAAATTTTGAGTTTTGAGTGAGTTTTTCTCATGGAGAAGAAAAAACTTGCGTAGGATTATCCTTTCTGTTATGATATAAAGGACAAAGAAGTATAATGCTAGTTTGGGAGAGGAGGATTTGTATGATTGTACGTCAGACATATTTGGAAAAACTAAAATTGATGCGAGATAAAAAGATTATCAAGGTTATTACAGGTGTGCGTCGTTCCGGTAAGTCGACACTGCTGGAAATGTATAGAGATTTTTTAGTAAGCAGCGGTGTGCATCCTTCATGCTGTCAATATATAAATTTTGAAGATTTGCGTTGGGAAAGTCTTAAGGATTATCATGCTTTATATAATCATATCCTGGAAAACTTATCCCCTAATGAAAAAAATTACATATTCTTAGATGAAATACAAATTGTTCCTGAGTTTCAAAAGGCTATCAACAGTTTGTTCTTACGTGATGATGTAGATATTTATATTACTGGTTCTAATGCATATTTGCTTTCTGGTGAATTATCTACATTGTTGTCTGGAAGGTATATTGAACTGAGCATACTACCGTTGTCGTTTAAGGAGTATTGGGAATTAGTCGGTGGAGATAAAAAGACGGCGTTTAATAAATATTATCTTAATGGTGGCTTTCCTTATGCTGCAACTATTGATAACAAAGAAGTTCGCTTGGAATACTTTAGAGGTATATTCAACACTGTTTTACTTAAGGATATTGTTGAACGCAAGAGGATTTCAGACGTAAAGCTCTTAGAAGATGTAATACGATTTTTATTTGATAATATAGGAAATATAGTTTCAACTAAAAAAATAGCTGATACCTTGAACAGTAATGGCAGAAGGACTACATCAGGGACTATTGATAACTATATTCGAGCACTAAAAGATGCTTTTATTTTGTATGAAGCAAATCGCTATGATATCAAAGGGAAAGAGTTTTTGAAATCACTGGAAAAATATTATATCGTTGATATAGGCTTGCGTAACCTTTTATTGGGTGAACGCACTCGCGATATCGGACATATTCTTGAAAATATTGTTTATCTGGAGCTTTTGCGAAGAGGATATCAGGTCAGCATAGGCAAATTAGATTTGCTCGAAGTAGATTTCATTGCTCAAAAAGAGGATAAGCGCATTTATTATCAAGTATCAGCAACGGTTTTAGATGAAAAAACATATGAGCGTGAGTTTGCTCCGCTAAAAAAGATTAATGACAGCTATCCGAAGTATGTGCTTACTCTTGATGAATTCCCTATGGGTGAGGATGGGATTGAGCAAAAGAATATCATAGATTTTCTTTTGGAAGAAAATTGAGTCAAGTAGTTATATTTCTTCCTACATCCAAAAGTTTTTCACCTACAGAAGAAACAATGCTTAAAAATCAGAAGCTTTTCGTTTACAAAAGAAAAACTTTGGATTTTGATGAGTTTTTCTCATGGAGAAGAAAAAACTTGTATAAGCTTTGCATTGCTTGCTGTTGCGCAGTTATTTTGAAACTGTAACCTGCTTTACATTATTTACTGCAAAATAATCGGAAGTACGCAAAGTGTAATATTTTCTTGACTCTATCAATGTAGAGTGTTACACTAGGCACAACTTCAAAAAAGACCACAAACCGTTGAGACGGAGATCAAGTCAGTAAATGCGCTTACAGAGAGTTCGGGCAGGTGGGAGCCGGATAGAGATGCAGGCTGATAAATGGACCGTTGAGGGTGCTGTCAAATCGCTTCGGCGAGAGTATTCGGCAACGTTACACCGGCGTTAAGGGTGAGGAATGTGTCAGCATTCTGCGAGAGAGCGCCGATGTACGGCGAAGCAAGGTGGTACCGCAGGTATAAGTATTTATAGCCTGTCCTTGATATTGCTCAAAGCGAGCATACGAGGGCAGGCTTTTTTTGTTGACACGGGTGAAAATAAGCAGATGAGGTGACAAAATGTTGAATTTATCTTTGGAGCAGGTCATGCAGTATGCAAAGGACTACAAGGCTGTGCCTGTAGCTAAGGAATGCCTGGCGGATATGCTGACGCCGCTGGCGTTTTTGGACAATGTAAGACGTAGCAGCCGCAACTACTTCCTTTTGGAAAGCATTGAGGGCGGTGAGCACTGGGCGCGTTATTCCTTTGTGGGCTATGATCCTGTGCTGCGTTTGAAAATAACCGACGGTAATGCGGAAATCATCAGCGGTGCTGCCGTGAAGTATCAGGAAAACGATCCCTTGGGCTGCATCCGCCATATCCTGGAGGAATACAAGGCACCGCAGATTGAAGGCCTGCCTAATTTTACCGGCGGTCTTGTAGGCACCTTCGGCTTTGATTTTATGCGCTACTGCGAGCCGGATATGTGTGTGAATAAAGAGCGCAAGGCGGAATTTGCCGATGTTGATTTAATGCTGTTTGATAAGCTGATTGCCTTTGACCATCTCAAGCAGAAGATTTTCCTGATTGTGAATGTCAAAACGGATAATGCTGCCATCAATTACGCTAAAGCAGAGCGTGAAATTGCGGCGATGGAGGAAATGCTGCTGCAGCCTGTGCAGCCGAAGAAGCCTGTAAAGGCTAAGCTGGGCGAGTTCACCAGTAACCAGAGCCGTGAGCAGTATAATAAAAATGTGCTCCGCTGCAAGGAATATATCAAAAACGGCGATGCCTTTCAGATTGTTTACGCGCAAAAATTCAGCGCAACCTATGACCAAAGCCTTTTCAGCGCTTACCGCTATTTGAGAACGACGAACCCTTCGCAGTACATGGTATTTATGCATAATGACGATGTGGAAATCGCCGGCAGCTCGCCGGAAACGTTGGTGAAGGTAGTTGGCAAAAAGGTTATCAGCATGCCTATTGCGGGCACACGCCGCCGCGGCAGGACGAGTGAGGAGGACAAGGCGCTGGAGCAGGAGCTTTTGGCGGATGCCAAGGAGATTGCCGAGCATAATATGTTGGTAGATTTGGGGCGCAACGATGTGGGCCGTGTCTGCAACTTTGGCAGCGTTAAGGTGAGCGATTACAAGGCGATAAAGCGTTTTTCGCACGTTATGCATATCACGAGCAAGGTTACAGGCCAACTGAGCGCCGATAAGGACGCATTGGACGCGTTGCGGGCAGTATTCCCGGCAGGCACGCTGAGCGGAGCGCCGAAGATTCGCGCTTGCGAGATTATTGACGAGCTGGAGCCGGAGCGCCGCGGTATTTACGGCGGTGGCATGGGTTATCTTGATTTTGGCGGCAACATGGATATCTGTATTACCATCCGCACTATGGTTAAAAAGAACGACAGGGTTTATATTCAGGCTGGCGGCGGTATCGTTGCGGATTCCGTGTTGGATAATGAATTTCAGGAAACCGTGAATAAGGCAGGCGCCTGCATGACGGCGCTGCGCATGACGGCAGAGGAGGAGTAAGGAATGATTTTGATTATAGACAACTACGACAGTTTTACTTTTAATCTGTATCAGCTGATTGGCGAAATTAATCCTGATATCAAGGTTGTGCGCAATGATAAGCTGACTATTGAGGATATCAGAGCAATGCAGCCGAATCATATCATCATTTCGCCGGGGCCGGGCAATCCCAAGCAGGCAGGTATTTGTCTGGAGGTGATCCGCCAGCTTGCCGGTGAGTTCCCGATTTTAGGCGTCTGCCTAGGGCATCAGGCAATTGGTGAAGCCTTTGGCGGCAATGTGGTGCATGCGCCAGAGATCGTGCACGGTAAGGCGGATAAGATGTATCTGGAGGCGGCAAGCCCCATTTTTAAGGATATGTCGGATTGCTTTGAGGCGGCGCGCTATCATTCGCTGATTGTGGAGCCGGAGAGCCTGCCGGAATGCCTGGAGGTTACGGCAAAAACAGCGAAGGATGAGATTATGGCGCTGCAGCATAAAACGCTGCCGGTGTATGGTGTGCAGTTCCACCCGGAATCGATTATGACGCCGCAGGGACGGACGATCTTGAAAAACTTTTTGAGTTTGTAAAGCAAAACGCAGAATGTACTGAGAAGATGAGTACATTCTGCGTTGTTTACACACAAAAATACCCCGCAACCTGCATGGTTGCGGGGTTTCTCTCATGGTGATCCAGGAGGGATTCGAACCCCCGACCCACGGCTTAGAAGGGGCCCAATCTTTACTCCTTTTAATATTATTGCTCTTTTAACCACCCATACATGTTCTTCTAGAATTATTGATTTAGATTGGTTAATTGGAATTGTAATATCATCACAATAAATAGAATGAGTGTCTGTTGCCCACAGCTTAATTTTATTAGACAACATACAATTAGGAACTATATGAATAAAGTTACTATTTCCCATACACACTAATTTGCCACCACCTATTGAACACCCTTCACTAATAATAACCTTGCAATCTTTACCTATTAAAACAATACTAGTATTATCAGTATTTGTATCACCAAGCAATATCACTTTCATTATTTTCTCCTGACATCGATATAGAGAGATTTTGATTATAGCTATTTTCTAAAATCAATTCTCTTAATAACACGACATGGATTACCTGCGGCAAAAACCCCAGATGGAATATCTCTTGAAACTACACTCCCTGCACCTATTATAGTATTACTTCCTATTGTTACCCCAGGTAATATAGTAACATTACTTGTAATCCATGTGTTATCACCAATAACTACAGGTTTCGCTATTATAGTACTATAATCAGATATATCATGTGTACCAGTTAATATCATATTTCTATAACTAAAGGAACAATTTTCTCCGATTGTTACCATAGCTATGTTTCGTATATAAGTATCACCTAATCCAGTATTCTCTCCAACAGATAAATTATATGATAAACAAAAGAATCCTTTAGTAATAGAAGTAGAAAGGGGTAAGTGCAAACTTCGGAGAAGAGAATTTCTAAGATAAGAAATCTTATTAAATGGAGATATAGAATATAATAAGAGTAATATTCTTACTTTCAAATTAACAGTAGGTCTTATAGAACCTTTTTTATAAACGTCCATAAACTTTATTTTTCAAATTAGACAATACATTCCATAAAACATTTTTTTCCTCTCTCAAAAGCCCCCAATAGTAAGTAGCGCAAACAAAAGATACGCTACTAATAATAAAAGTTGATACTACTCTATAATAACTATCTTCTATTAAGTAATATGGTATCATTCCTCCTATAAAAGAAATAGCAGATACTATTACTACCGGCATAAAAACAGCTTTCATGAATAGTGAATATTTCATATCCGAGTATTTACTCAAATAATATATTTTCAAACATGAAGTCAAAACGCCACAAAAAATTATATTCAATACATACATAGTTATTGGCGAAAAACCTAATATGAACAACACCCCACAAAATGCCAGAAAAACAACATTTAAAACGGTTGTCATAACATTAAATTGCTTTATATTTCCTATTGCTAAAAGAGATGTCCCCAACGCAATTGTCATTTGCTCTACCAAAGAATTAGTTAAAGTCAATCGACCAAAGACCACAGCCCAAGGAGGAACATTCTTCAACCAAAGTGATAATATTATAGGCATTTCTATTATTAAAGGTATAGCAAAAAAAGCCAATATATAATATGAGAATTTACATCCTTTCAACGAGATTCTAATCATTCGTTCTGTTTCTCCTGATCCTTCACTTTTGGCTATTGTAGGATTCAAAGCTTTTAACATGTTATTTGTGAAAGAAAGTATTTGTCCATTGATTTGAATAGCAATACCATAAGCAGCATTCACAACTACGCCAAAAAAATGATTTAATATAATTCCTCTGCCATAACTACCTATCATAGATCCTGATATCCCGATGAAATTCCAACCAGCGAAAGATACCATTTCTCTTAATATATTTTTATTCCAATATTGTAGTGGTGAAACAATACACTCCTTATATCTATGATGACAAAATATTCTCATAATTGTTAAAGTGCAAATTGGAAGTAGAGTCATCAAAATACCATATAAAATTAGCTTATCTTGTAAAGTCCAACAAATAATAAAAGCGATGAATAACTTAAGAACAGACTCAAAAACACCTACAACTGCATAATATCCCATATCTTCATGTGCATTAATAACCGCCTCATAAGGTACTGACATCATAGAAAACACAGTACTAATAATCAAACTAAAAAAGACAATTTTTCCTGCATAAACTCTTTCGCTCGGTATATTAAATACATAATCAAAGAAAAAGACAAGAAGAAGAAGTAATATAAGACCAACTATTATAGCTAAAAAAAAATGAAGAACAATACTTATATTAAAAATAGATTTCTTCTTACACATATTATCTTCGCCCT
>ERZ772872.75-NODE-75-length-90472-cov-27.304567_pt1 | contig 90472 bp, 113 predicted proteins | sample MGYA00512132_ERZ772872 | MGnify/ENA primary metagenome ERZ772872 (study PRJEB29015, sample SAMEA2737724) | human gut metagenome | biome: human gut; feature: human-associated habitat; material: faeces | place: China | collected 2012 ...
GAAGTATGTGTAATTATCTCATGCTGGTGTCTTACCGATTCCCCGACAGCTACGCCGTACGCTTCCATAAATAGACTGCCATAACGGGAGATACGTTGTTGTGGTACTCACTGTTACCAAACATAGATGTTCCGGCGGTGACATAACCACTAGATATGTCTACAACAGTATTGTCTGTCACATTAGCAATTGAAGCGGTCCACTTGTGGTCGGTAGTAAATTGGCCGCCAGAAGTATGTGTAATTATCTCATGCTGGTGTCTTACCGATTCCCCGACAGCTACGCTGTTCTTGCCCAAAGGTATGCAACGAGGTTGGGAGAAATGTTGTTATGATATAGGCTAGAGCCAAAAGATACACGAACATTTCCGCCATTCACAGTGCCGTTGTTTTTTGACCAGTCAAATGCATCAATATTTAGTACACGAGCCCCCTCTCCTGTACAAGAAATTGTGATTGGGGCACCATCAGCATAGGTAGCATAAACTGTTGTTTCGGGCAACTCCCCGACAGCTACGCGGTTCTGCGCCAGCAATATGCCGCTATACAGGCACTGACATTATTGTGATGAGCCATAATGGCAATTTGAGCGGCGGGAAAGCCATAGTTCTTGGCGTCTAAAATATTGCAGTATCCCCATTGGTTAGGGACAACGGTATCGTTTTTCGGGCCAGTGATAGCGTAGTTTTGTATGTTTGAGCTTCCAGTATTAACCCAAAATACGGCCGTCCTGCTTGGTAATTCCCCGACAGTGAGTTGGTGTTTGAACTCACCGGATTTTTCTCCGGCCGTGAAGGTCAGTGTGCTTCCGTCTTCTGCCGTTGCCGTGCCTTGTGCCACGAGGCCGTAGCCGGCCGGGAGGGCTTCCCAGGTGCCGAAGCCGAGGATATCTGCCGGGTTGCGACTGTCCGTGATACTGACGTAGACGGAGCCGACGGGATACACGGCCTCCAGAATCTGAGTTTTGAGATTGTCGATAGCCTTCTTATTGGTCGCCACGTCGGAGTTGAGATTGTCGATAGCCGTCTTCATCGTCGTGATGATTTCTTTTACGGTTTTAGTCAAATCTATTGCAACATTACTCATTCGTTACAATCACCTTCTGTTCTTAACGTGTTCTTTTATGTCAATAGAAAAGAGCAGGATAACGGCTAAACTACGCGGTTTATCACTGCTCTTTATGTGTTCTTTATCGTAAATAGTGCAAGAACGGCTTAACTATGCCGTTCATTAGGTCATATACGGTGCGAGTTCTTCTTCATTCTTGCAATTATTGATGGCGTCGCGGATACCCATGAACCACTCGTAAGCCGCAAGCTGTTGCGCTCTGGCAGCTTCTCCGGCTTTCATGAGCTGTTCCCTCGTTACATCGGCCAATACGAGGCTGTTGGACGAATCATGGACTTTATACGGCCCTTTATCACTAATCAAGGTAAGGGCAATCTGCCATTCACGCTGACTCTTTTCGTCGGTACTGAATTGCAGGTCATCCACGGTAACGGGGGCTTCCTTCTTGGCAAGGTACTTGCTGTACTGCACACTAAGCGCCTGCGCCTTTAATTCATTGAGCGTGGGCGGTACATATTCCCGTTTGGCTTTCGCCTCGATATAGGCCGTCACGTTGTCGATATAGCCGTCATATTCGGCGTTGGGATAGTCTTTAAAATCGTCGTCCACAAGGCACTGTTTCTGGGTGTCATCGTAAATGACTTTGGCAGGCAGGCTGGAAAGGCCGCTGTCTGCCTTAAAATTATCGGCAGTATCGGTGTACTGCTCATTGTCCTTGATGATAAGAACGTCGTTATCTAAAATCTGAAAAACTCTCATAAAATCTCCTTTCTCTACCGATGAGTTGGCGAATCATGGACATGGTATTTCCATATCAACCACTTCACTTGTTGGCGATACATATACCTGGCGCCCTGCTGAGTATGAGGATGTAAAAGCGAGTGGTGTCTTATCTTGCTCGAAATACGGTGAACATTGTGCTGGCGATGGCGGCAAACAAGGTAACGGGCATATCCATATCGACGTAAGCCATGGGCATAGTGCTTCAATATCCGCAATGGGTGGTAATGCGCGTCACGAAAATAGACCTCCTTTTACGGTGGTTAATCGCTGGAAAAGAACAGCTTAGACAGTGCGTTTCCAACGATTAACTACACAAAATGGTTGCCTATTTTCATGTGCTATGCCACTACCGGTATAGCCAATAGAAATTGAGTGTGAATGGTCGCCGTTATAACTAGTATTCGTATACAACACAATATTTTTACTATCACCCCCATCAACGTATTCACCGCTTCCACCACTATTATTGTTATTTGGTATTTTATGGTTATGATTACCGTTTGTAGAACAAGTGGCGGTATGATTGTGATTTGGCATTTCTTCGGTAGCTACCGATGAACTAGCGGCACATAGCCATGGAATCAGTGTGGCCAATAGCGGCAACCATACCCATAATGTAAGGCGGCGTTTAGGCTATACCAATTCCTCAAGTGAAGCAAGCTCATGGGGTGTTGGAGTGGCCTATAATGGCCATGATGAAGTTGCGCAAGCGTCGACAGAAGCAAATGGCACTCATAGCCATTCGGCTAGTGCCGCTAATACGGGCGGGAACGTTCGCCATGAGAACCGTATGCCATATACCGTTATCAATAGATGGAAGCGTACTGCTTAGTGGGTTCTCTTCCAACGATTGATTACGATGTACGGCATGCGGTTTTCGTGTTTAGCGTTGCCGCCCGTCGAGGTTATCGAGTGGATATGGCTGCCACTATTGTTGGTCAAGCCAATCCATGCGCCCGCATTTGAACCGTATAATTCAAAGTTTTCGTAACTATTGTATGTGTATTTGCGAATCATATACAAACTGTTAGTTAATACACCGCCGGTATTTTCGTTGTCGTTGGCTATGTAATGTTGATGACCGCCAGCGTTCGAGGTGGAGTGACTATGATTAGCCAGTTCATCGGTAGAGAGTTGGTGTTTCGCTTCCCCGCCTTTGTCACCGAGGTTATAAGTATACGTCGTACCGCTTTCGGTATAACTGCCAGCGGCTACCAGTACGCGGCCTGCATCCATCTTGACCCATGTCGTACCAGCCCATAAGGTATTGGGGTCGTCATTCGTTGTGGTTTCCCAGATACTGCCTACCGGGTACACAATATCAATTACCTGCTTTTCCGTCCGCTGTTGTACCTGTTTCCAGGTTCCGTCTGCCGACAGGTAATAGGTATCCTGCTGGCCCTTAATTGGGGCCGGGACAAGGCCAGCCGCGCCGGCGGCGGTCGAGGTGGCCCCTTTGAAATTCGTGACACTCTTCACGCCGGTACTGACGGCGTTATCGACGTATGATTTAGACGGTACTAATTCCCACGTTACGGGCGATACAGACGTCAATTTATAGATATTGTTGCTGTCGTCGGTACGCATGCACTGCATCCCGACAGCAAGGTTCGTCGTCGGGAACGCCGTTCCGGAGAACGTACTGGCTACGGACTGAATGTTCTTGTCCGCTTTCTCCAGGTACGTATTACAGGCGTCCGTCGTGACCAGTTCGTTATATTCCTGCATATTACCATCCTTTCGCAACCCACGAGACGATACCCGTTGTACGGTTGCCGGAACTATTCAGTAATTCGATTTCAAAGTAGCGCCCTTTGTCGTCCTGCCCGTCGGTCGTGAGGATATTCGGTACAGGTGTCGTCGTACCCGTGCCGCCCTTGACCATGGCGTTGACTTCCGGGGCGTTATAGTAATGCTTGTTGTAATAGACCTTCGTGGCCGCTGTCGTATCCTTAATTTCAAGCTGGCCCTTATCGTCGGTATCGTCGATATCGACGTGCGGCGATACATCGTACAACAAAGGCTGTGCCTTCGTGGCCTTACTGACCACACGGAGCCGCAAGAGGGCTTTTTCATATTCGTAGTCCCCTACGTTGAAGTCCGTGAACTGTTCGTACAGTGGCGGCGTATCCGACATGGCCGTAAAATCATCCATTTCTTTGACCGATGAGAGCACCTGCACCGACTCGACGTAAGAATTACTAGCCCTTACGAACGCGTCGTACAAGGCAATATCTTCGGCCGGGTTCTTTCCTATATCCCGTGTGAGGCCATCACCGATATGGGCAAGGTCCTCGAATCCACGGATGAAAACCATATCCCGGTTAAAGGACTCGTCGGTTTCCACGGCTTCATGCAGGGTACGTTCGAGTTTCACTAGCCGTTTATCGGTGATGGCGATACGATCATCACGAATGGCGTAGATATTCCGGTATACCTTATCGAGTGTTTTCAGTTCTTCCCGGAAGATTTGTACGGCCTGCCACGTTTTTTTATAGCCGTCCCGTACATGGAACTCATCGAACTGCGCCGACGTGGCATGTTTGGCGATGTGTTCCATGGCTTTTACCTGTTCACGCGCCAATGTACGCATATCATTCCGCCATTCGTCCATGATATGCAGTCCGTCATACAGTTCATGTTCTACGGCCTGCCGTTCTTCCTCGATAACAGCCAAGTCTTCCCCTTTGTTTAATCGGGAGGCTCTACGCAATGAATCCATGAAGCTAAAGGCGTCGTCCAGCTGCTTGCCGGCCGTCTTCTTCACGGCTTCTGTGGTCCGGATATCCTCTGAAATATGGATGAGGAATAACACATTGTCCCAGTATATTTCCGTCGTATGAATCATTTCGCTACGGACAACCTCAAGGGCTTTGTTTTCGCCGTCCGTGAATGTCACTGCCATTTCATCGTATTTCGGTTGTGCGTGGCTCATATATCGTTCGATAGCGGTTATGGTTTCCTGGAAGGCCCGTGACAATTTTCTTGGTAGTGCCAGGGTTATCCGTAATGATTCCGGCCTCGTAGCGTGTATGAGCTTGTTGTGATACTCCGCAATGGACAACGTTTCCTGTACCGAACGGAACCAGTTGAAAAAGGCCGTCGCATCGTCGACAATGAGTACCGCTTCCCACGGATTGATGAAAACAGCCTTGATAGGCCGTTCCTTTACGGCGATATCTTCGGCTGTTTCCTTCCGTGTCTGCGATTTTTCCTTATCCGCGACGAGAGCTATCTCTTTCGCTGTCCGCCTCCATATGTTCGCCCTTCTATATGCCTCCGTGAGCTTCGTTAGCTCATGTTTAGATATAGTTAGCTGCTTAGGATTTTTATCGCCTATATGGAGCGAATAGCACTGTTTTTTGGCGAATTGGTTTTTCTCGTTGTCTTTCAGTGAAAAAGACTCCCTTTTCGTTCCCAATGCCATACCGCTCTTCTTGATTTCCAGTACTTTCAGACTTTCGAGGCAGTGCATATTGAACAACACGTTATCCCAATACGTTTCCCGAACGGCCCATGCGTCCTTTAATCTGATGGTACTGGCAATCTTCCGTTTGTCTGCCGTATGCAGGCTTTCCAGCGGCCGGGTATTGAAGAGATAATGGTACAGCTCATCAACAGGCGTCGTGATGGTGGATACCTTGTCTTTGATTTCGGACGCTCTGTAGTATCTGAGTGCGGTGTCGAATATGATTCTGGGCTTTCCATGCCTTCTATCGTATTCTTCCAGCAGCCAGACGGTTTCCTTATTCGTCGCGCTGTACGCCGTTTTGCCAAAAGCATCAAGCGTCCTGCTGGCACGGCTGTCAGATAGGGTGAACGTGGTATCTGCCAGCTTGTACAGCGTGAACGTTTTGGCAATATCCATAGGCGTTACGACAAGGTGAACTGGAAGGTCGTCGTCATGGTATCGTCAGCAGCCTTGTTGATGACGTCGAATACGACGCGGTCGAGGAACGTGCCACCGCTTGCGGCGTTGCAGATACCGGCTTCCGTGATGGCGCCGGTAGCTTCCCCGGCGGCAAAGGTCGTCGTCAGCGTAAAGACTTTCGTACCGTCACTATGAGCGTAGCTGGCCGCTTTCCGTTTGAGTTCCGTAACCAATGCCGTCTGTGTAGCGGCAACGGCGGTCGTGCCTGTGCCAACTGCCGTATAGCCCATGACGGCCGGGCGCGTCGGGTTGGCCATAGCGGCGCAGATATAGTCAAAACCGCCGTTCAAGATAAGGTTGTCTTTATGGCGGGTTTCTACGTCGCCGTTGGCGTGATGGATAACAACGTTCAAAGAGCCTTTGATTTTCATTTCGTCTTTATTCATGTGCTTTTACTCCTTTGGGTTAAAGAAAATGCGATCAAATGCACTACACGGCGGAATGAATGCCTTTATGTATTTGGTCGTATCAAGGTCGAATTCGCGGATGAAGAAAAGCCGCTTGTCGGCACTCTGTGCAAGTCCGAAAAACAGCCAGTCCCTATCTGCGGTATCAATTTGTAAGCTGAGTATCCGTTCATTGACAGTATCCCGTACATAGAACGAGTCCGTCCGCTTGTCATACCCGATGTACAGCGTAATATCGCGCCATATGCCGTCAGCGCCTAAATGCTGTGCTTCGTAGCTGTCGACAGTAAAGGTCATATCCTTGACGGCGATATAGTCCGCTTGGTTCGGCTTGTTCCCGCGCATCTCTGCAATGAAACAGTCCGTGAGCGGGGCCGTCTTCTTGAGCCAGAATCCGATAGAGAACGTTTTGGGGATACTGCACGAGTATTCCAGCTGGCCCACATCGGTGATGAGTGCGCCGTCGTTCCAGCGTACCGGAGCATAGCTTGTGTTCTTCTCCGTCAGCAGTGTGCCGCCCGTGGCCTTACTCGTGCCGTCGATGATAGCATCAAAGGTATCATCGGCCTTGCCGGTATACCGGGCTATCTGCTTTTTAAGCTCTACGCCGTCCAGGTCGCCAAGGATGCCGCATACCAGGATATGCGACGCCTCGTAGCTGTCGACGGTAAAGGTCATGTCACATACCCTTAACGTCTGCTCCGTAACGGCGTTGATTTTGCAGTCAATCCAGTTGCGGGCCTTTATCTTCTGCGGCAACGATACTTTCATGAGATATTCGCCATTGAAGGATTCCTTTTCCAGCCGCAAGCCTTCCATGGCCGCGTTGTAGTACATGTTCGTCTTTATCCCGCTATAGCCCAGCTTGTATTGGTTATAGTCAAGGATGACGTTCTTATTGATTTCCGGGTCGCTGGAGAGGTAATACCAGGTCGCGTCCACGGAATAGTTGCCGTGGTCGTCGACGGCCTTTATCATGAAGTAATAGTTCCCTTCGTTCGGCCGGATATAGCGGTATTTGTTGACCTTCGAGCGGAAGATTTCCGTACCTTGTTCCCATTCCTGCGTCTGCCCGACTTTCACGACGTACTTGATATTGTAGATAGATAAAGCATCCCAGTAGAAATACAGGTTGGCCCCGTTCTTTTCTACCCAGAAGCCTGTGACGTTCGGGACAAAACAGGATAGGTAAGCACGTTCACCTTCTCCGAATTGGTCGTAATAGGCTATATACAGCTCTTTGATATCCGGGTTCGGATACAGGAAGACGTTATCCACGGTCTGATACTTCACGCCGTCTATGTACAGGTTGGCACCGATGCAGTTAGACGGTATCTCCAGGAAGGTAATGAGTGTCCCTTCATTGTTCTTGGTAAAGGATATGTCAGACGGTGCGGACGGCCTCCGCTTGTTATACGTGATGGTCCGGCCGTTTGATACCTTTCCGTGCTTGCTGATGGCAAACAGGTATATCTTGCCGCTGGCCGTCGTCGGTATGGCCAGGCTGGACGTAGCTACGGTCTTTTCCAGCAGGCCATAGCTGTTGCCGACGTCGGCATTGGTGCGGACTTCGTAGTAAGCCAGGTCGGCGTCGTCGACGGCGTCCCAGTTGAGTACCCCGCCCAGCCGGTCGAACGTCAGCGTGAAGTTACGCGGCATGGGGAAGTCACCTTTATTCGAGGCGTCTACATCGTCTGCCGTGAATCCATTGGCTACGTTGACCTGCTCATTGACGGATTTCAGATACTTCCTCAAGAGGGATATAAGCTGTCTGCCGTCGCCCTGGATAGCGGTCGGAAGGTCCGGGAATGTCAGTACTTGTTTCTTGTATTCTGCCATAGCATCAACTCATTCCTGTGCTAATTGCCTGCTGTAAGGCATTGACGATATTCGTATCCTGGCTTATGTCGTACTCGTTTTCATTGAGTGCCAGGAGGACCGCCGACTTGACGATAATATCGTTGATGGCGTCGTGGTTGAACGGCATCTCTTTAGTCACGCCTTCGATGAGGGCAGGCGTTGCAAAATACCTGAATTTCACGGCGGTAATGTCCGGGTCGGTGATATGCACGGTCCCGGCCGTCATGGCCAGGGGATACGTCCCACAAGCACTCATATAGTTCTTGGGGATGGAATCCCCTTCCCTCATGGTCGTTTCCTCTACGAGTACCGGCCACTTAGCACTAATGAGCAGGCTTGCCACCTGTTGCGTGGCGGTGTTGAGGAATTGCAGGCAACGTTCGTCGCTGTATTCCTTGCTGATATCGTGCGTCTCCTGCCGGATACGGGTAATGGCATCTTCTACTTTCATTCAGTCACCCCCTAGCAGATGAACGGCATGCGCTTTTCCGTATTGGCGTATTTCCGCATGGGTACGACGTTAGCCAGGGCCGCTTCCACGGCCTGTTGCATGGTATCGCCGTCCGGTGTCTGTGTGAGGACCATGCAGGCCAGCTTACACAAGGAATCAAGGAAGACGGCTGGCAGGTCGATTTTCCCGGTATCGAGGTCAGTGATACCAAGGAACGCGGCGTTATAGAGCATATCCACGTCTTTCACCCCGGCATAGAGCTTGTTCTGGAATATCTTGTATTCATCCCAGCGCGGCGGCCGGATAGCGTCTCCTGGATGAAGGTCGCGCCCGTGGCCGTCAACGATACGAACGAGAGTAAGGAAGTCGTCGGGTAGATCTACGCCGGTAATCGGCATGTCGATATGCTCTTTCGGCGTCGGTTTCTCTGCCGTTTCGTCGGACGGGTCCGTCGATAAGCTGGCATTGTACTCGTCGATTTTCCGGTTCATCTCGTCCTGCCGGTAGTGCTGGACCTTTTCGAGGAAGTCGCTGTTGATGTAATACTGATTGACATAGCGCAGAGTTTCGTTGATGGCCTGGAGGATATCATAGTCGCTGTATTGGACTTCGTTGCTGTCCCCCAGCTTGTAGCGGATGAGCTGTTTGAGCGATTTGGCGGTAATCATCCCAGCAACACCGCCCCACGCCACGTACGTTTCTTGTGGTTGACGGCGAACTGCTTCCATACACTAAAGAATTTCTGGATGTAGTACTGATATTTCGCCTGGTTCCCTTCGAGTTCAGCTCGCTTCGCGCAGATGAGCCACGGGTCGAATCCCCAGAATTCCGGCGGGATGAAGCCCATGAGCTGAATCCGTTCGTTCTTATCGCCGGCCCAGCCGCCGTTGTCAATCTCATTGACGCGCCGGGCCGCATCCACGGCACTCGATACGTCGACAGTGTTCCGCAAGCAGATTTCGTCGCCGTTCTGGTAAATCTTCTGTTTCGTTATCATGCAGAGTCACCACCTTTTATATAAAAAGAAGGGGCGTGAACCCCTTCTCTTATGGAATTGACTATCGCTTAATGTCAACGATGGAGCAGGACGCTTTCGGCTGTGTGCCTTTGAGGCCCAGGCTGGCTTCGATGACGAATTTTTCATACGTGCCGTCTTTACTGAGTTTTTCGGGCGGTACTTCGTGCGGTTTGACGAGGTACTTCATATCCCAGTACGACAGGTCGAGGATGTCGATACGATTGTCCGGATAGATAGGATGGACGTTAGCATTGACAAGGCCAAAAGCACCCTGGTAAGACGTAGCGAATTCCGTGGCATTGGCCTTTTCATTGCCTTTGCGCGTAGCCGTCATGGTAGCCAGGACGAGCTTGATGAATTCACGGTACTTAGACGAGGACATATACGCCTGTGTAGGATGACCGCCGCGTTTGGACGTCATTTCCATAGCGTTGTTGATGTCGTCGAGGGTATACGTGCGTTTCTTGCCCAAAGAGAGGACGTTGTTCGTTACAATCTTGACGTTCGTGCCAGCGGCCGACAATGTTACCTGGTCGTCTTTGATGTTTTCGATAGCGCCTTTCTGCGTATCAAAGATGGTCAGTTTCTTGCTGTTGGTGCTGTCTACGCGTACGTAGTAGTAGAGGCCGTCTTTGAGGCCCGTCGGCATAGTGCCAGCGACAAAGTAGCAGATATCGCCGGTAGCCAGGTGGGTTTCCGTGGACGACGTGACGGTGTTGTCCGTAGTGGATACGGTGACGTCGATAAGGTTCTGCTGCATGAAGAACGGTACGCCGCCGGAACGGGGCTGTACAGTAGCCGAGCCGTCTGCTTTCTTTGTGGAGTTGACGAGCATATATTCAATATCCTGTGCCAGGCCCGTGTAAGCGTCATAACGGAGGTCCGCAAGTTCGGAGCCGTGTTCATTCTGATAAGCTTTCTGGACTTTATTCTGTGCATCAGATACCATGCCGGTCTTCTGGAAGAACTGGACGTTATTCGAGAGGCCTTCGATGGAGCCGCCCGGCTGGAACTTGTAGTCTTCCATTTCGAGGTGGGCGTTATCCTGCGGCGGGAACAAGCCTTTCGTCATCCATGCGAATGTCATGGCCTTTGCCGGTTCGGAATCGCCGAATTTGGAGTAGAACAACGTGAGTTCCGGGGTAATGTTAGTAAGAATAGGACTGATATCCTCTGCATGGCCGATAGCATCGTAGGTGTACGACTGGTTGGCTGATTTATTTAAGTTTCTCTGTACATCATATGCCATATGTTTTCATCTCTCCTTTATCTGCCGCTAAGGCCTGCGATGAACGCGCGGCGTTCGCGGACTGTCATATTTCGCATCTGCGTAAAATCAATGGGTTTGGGTGGGGTTTTCGCTCCCGTGCCCGGTTGTTCGACTTTCGGGACCGGTACTTTCTTCGGCTGCTTCGTCAGATCATTCGCTTTGGCATAGTATGCCGTGCGGCATTTGTCGTAGTAGTCTTCAAGTACCTTGCACTGCGTGGGGTTGATATTCCCGCCCTGGAGGGCTTTGATAGCATCCCCGATAACAGCGGCGTCTTTATACGGCATTGTCTGATAATAACTACCCATTAACTGATTAATGTCGGCAAAATGAGGTTCTTCGGCCTGCTTCTGTTGCGTAAAATCGACAATGCTCTGATAAATGGCCCGCTGTTCATTCTGTGCGGCCTGCGTCCGCATCTGCTGTTGCTGAATAGCGCCAATAAGCTGCTCTTTATAGTAGGATTTAGCAGTATTGAAATGCGCTACTTTCTGTTTCACGGCGTCGTCGTCGGAGTATTCGGCGGTATCAATATCGTCCTGCGTAATGCCAAGGGCCTTCATGGCCTGGTCGGTCGCGGCCTTATCAATATCGGCGAACATCCTTTTCTGCTGTTCCAACTGCTGTTGCTGGGCCTGCATCTGCAAGGCCTGCTGCTGTTGCTGGTACTGCTGTTGACGGCGTGCCTGTTCCTGCTGATACTGCGCGTATTGCAGTTGATACTGCTGGGGGATACGGCTTTCGTTGACGTTCCCTTGTGCAATAGCGGTATTCAGTTCATCCAGCGTGTACGGTTCGGTATGGATGAGCGGTTCGGGCTGTTTTTCGGCAGCTGATTCGGTTGCCGCCGGTTCGGCGGGTTTCGTTTCCGTCGGTTCGGTCGGTTCCGTGGGCTGGGATTCCGGCTCATCCTGTACAGGCGGTTCGTCTGTCTTTGTTTCTGCTGGTTCCGTCGGTTCGGGTTTGGCGGCGGAAATGCTCTTCCTGCCGGTGCGCGGGTCTGTCACGAGATACAAAGACTCCGGCTGTGATTCCTGGGCGGCGCCCGCGACGTTTTCGTTGGTAGTCGTTGCCGTGGATACATCTGTCGTTTCTCCTTCTGCAAACAACTGTAAATTAAAGTCAAACACGTCTATTCTCCTTTCTGGTTGCGCTTTTGCTTTGCAATATCAATGATTCCTGTCATGTAGTGGTACAGTCTCATAGCGGCCCGGTAGTCGCGTTTCACATCGTCAGCGGGCTTCGTGGGGCTGTCCAGGTCTTTGAGTGCGGTCTGCTCTTCGATTTTCAGCCAGTCGTCGAGGAAGGCTTTGAGGTCTTCCGCCTGCTGGCCCTTCATGATGAGGTCCGCTAAATATCGCTTCTTGGCCGCTTCATCGCCGCTCCGCATGGTATCGAGTAAGGTTTTTAGTTTACTGTCCATTCATCGGGCCTCCTTGCTGGGGTACTTGCGGGGCTTGCGGTTCTGGTTGTGCCGGTGGCGCTTGCGGCGTCATCTGTGCCAGCTGGTCCCGTGCAATCTTCTCGATCATCGCCTGCGGGCTGGTATTGCCTGCCGTCCGGGTATTGATGATATTCACCTGCGCGTCAAGCGGCAAATCGTTCATGTTCGCCCGGATAGAAGGGATAGACGCCACGGCGGCCTTGCCTTCGTAGTCGGCCTGCTTCAATGTCAACTGCTTTTGCAGGTCCATAGCTTCCTGTGCCTGTGCGGCCTGTGCGGCCTGCTGGGCTTGCTGTGCTTGCATCTGCTGGGCTTCCTGTGAATCCGGGTCCAGCAAAATGCCCTGCGTATTCTTGAGGCCCATTTCTTCCAATAGCGCCGTGCCTGCGGCGTAATAGCTCTTGGGAGTCGCTACGCCCGCCTGTGACAATACCGGGTATACGTTGCTGAGGAGCATCATATAGCTCTGTATCCGTGCTTCTTTCGTCCCCGCGCCGTTGCCGACATTGATAATGAGGTCGTAGTCGATATCAAGGTCTTCACTCTTGACGGAAACTTCTTCATCCTTAAAGCGGAACGTCTGCACCGGTTCGCCGTACTTCTTGTTGAGCAGGATAAGGAAGCGGACCATGGGAACTATCCAATTTTCCGCGAATAGCCGGGCAACAAGCCGTATGCGCTTATCTGCCTGCCCCAGAATGGCCGTGATACCCGTGGCCGTACTATTTAGGGAGTTAGCGTCTAAGCCCTGGTTGTACTTCGTACTGCCGGTACGGTTTTCCAGCTCGCTTTCGGCGTAGTTAACCAAATCCATTGTGAGCGGTGAGATGTTCGCCGGCGGCGGGTTCGCTATAGCCGCGTTCGGGTCGCCCTTAATCGGGACGTACTCGTCGCCGTTGAGCAGTGCGTCCATATCCATTACCGCCGTATAGTCGATAAACTTCTGCTGGTCGTTGTTTTTCGCAACGTTGATGACAATCTGCTTAATAAGCGCCGTCTTTAAGTCCTGCAAGCCTTCTACCTGCTCTGCCAGGGCCATGTCGGCGAATATCTTGCGGCTTTCGCGTACGCTTCCCATCGCAAAGAAGGGAGCAATGTCGAACTCGTTGGTTTGGATAGACAGCGGCGTATCACCGACACAATGTACAATCAAATGCTCGTAGATACCGTCGTCGTTATAGTCCACGTCTACATAGCACTCGTACAGCTCGACGTCCTTAGACGCGTTGTCGCCGTCATTCGGTCGCATGTGGTCGTCAGACAGCTCTTTGTTGATGTACTCGTCGGCAGAGGTATACTTCGTATCGCCGGCCGCTTCCAGCGCTTCGTCGACGTTTTGGTATGTCCCGTCCTGCTCTTTACGTTTGAGATAGTCGCCCTTTACAATCTTGCGGTGTGCCACGAATTTGCACTTTTGGAGTGTGCTGGCCTCCGGCGTGAAGCGTAGCTCCGTGGGCGGTACATACTCGACAACTGGGTAGTTGGCCGTGACTTTGACGTGGTCGAACTGCACTTCATACAAATCCGGCGCGTCTTTCAGCTGCTTGACTTTCTGTATCTCGATTTCGCCCGATAACGACGCTTGCGTGAGCATCATCGCCTGTTGCATATCATTCACGTCGAACATAAGCTTGTAACGCGTACGGTCTTCATCCCGCTTCCACCACACCTTAGCAACGCCTAAATTCGTCCCCAGCGCGTCGTCGATGACGTCGTTCACAAGGGACGTATAGTTGTTCTTGCGGGTAAGCTGGTATTCGACAAGGTGCTGTATATTCGTGGCCGTATCGTCGTTTTGGATGGTACTGCCGGCGATAGTAACAGGCGATTCATTGCCGATAAAGACTTCTACTAAGCTGGGCTTCATCCATTCAATGATATTGTTAAAGTCCATGCTGACGAATTTACTCTTTTTAGATAGGTTCGGCAGCTTCTTTTCGTATAAGTCTTGGTCGCCGTTGCGGAGCTTGCGGCGGTGTATCAGTTTTGGCTCTACAGTACCCTCGTAGTATTTCTTCGCGACGTCAATGCCGTCTTTGACGCTCATCATGATCTTCTTGATTTCGTCGTCTTTGAGCGTGTCCAGCGATACCGGTTGTTCTTCCGGCTCTGCTTGCTGTAACAGCCAGTCGGTAACGCTCATCTGCTGCGGAGCATCCCGGCCGAACAATCCGCCTGTGTCCTGTGCGGCGGACAAGCTCTGGTTTAAATCCTCCATCTCATCACCTCGATTGATAGCTAAATAAGGCCCTCAATAGGGCTATGGGGCAATGCGCGGGCTTGAACCGCGATAGCTTTGTAGCTGGTTTTCCTTAACCTACATTGCCATGGTGGCGGGGTGGTCAGCCCCGCCGATGATAGAAAGGAGCATGTCGTGGAGTCGCCCTTGTCCGGTGCGGCGTCGCTCCACGTGTTTACATGTACCCGGCCCGGTGCATCTTGCCGCGGGTCATCTGCTTCCACTTGTCTGCCATAGACGTATTGTCCCGGTAGAGCTTTGCACAAAGGTATGCCAGGCAGTCCATTAAGTGGCTGTACTCGTTCTTTTCCGGCTCATCCAACGTCCGTCCGGCTACGACTTTACGATGATACCCGCCTGTAAATGCTTCGATGAGCATCTGACAGCGCGGGTCCAGCTGTAAGAGTGGTTTCCCGTCGGGCGTAAGCGTCGTGAGATAGTACCGTACAGCTTCACTGCGGCCTGTTTGTGTAAGTTCGCCCGGTTCGACGATAATGCCGTATCGGTCGCGCAAGATTTCGTTCGCGGTCTTCTCGTCGCTCTGTGCGCGCTGGTTGCCTGCCGGGTCGCCGACTGCCGTGTACTCATATCCGCTGTAAAATGTCGATAATTCCGCTTGTACGGCACGGCCATGGGCCAGCATCCCACAATCCCAGGACTGCAGTTCTGACAAGATGAGCAACTGCCCTTTCGCCGTCGTCTGTGCAATAATGGTCGCCGGGGTAAGTCCGTAGTCAAACGACAAGAGGAGCGGCCGCCCGTCAATCGGGTGTAGTTCCTCGTTGGCTACGTGACGGTTGTAATCAAATTCCGGGTAGTACTTCGGCTCAGCGCTGACTGTCCAGTTGATTTCGTATTCACGTTCCCAACCCTCGGTGGTAGTCCCTTTTCGTTCGTTGGTCTTCCATTCTTCTGAGCGTTTGGAAGGGTCGGCTGTATAGTGTATCCTAGCAATGTACACGCCGTTACGCCGGTACTCGTGTACGCCCTCTATCACGTCGTGCGCTTCCTGCTCTTCTTCCGGCTCATCCTCATTGAGCTGGCCTGTCACAAGCTGGCAGAAGAAGCCCGGGTTAGCTGACGAGTCGATGAAGATGCGGCCGCCGCCTTCGATGGTCGGACGGAGTGAGTTCCAGGTCGCTTGTGCAAAGTCCCAGAATGCCATTTCTGTGCAGTATACGACGGATGCAGTGTACTGACGGAGCTGGTCGGCGCCTTCTGCCACGGCTCTCAATTCGACGCCGTTGGAGAACTTGATGTAGTCATAGCCCATCTTTGAGCGCGTCTTGCGTTCGACAGCCGGCCACTCGTGGCTCTCCGGCAGGTGTTCATACAAAAACATGAAGCGGCTGTCCCCCAGCAAGTAAGCGCTATCGTCGTATTTCTTCGACTGCACGAATATCGACAGGTTTTTCCCGAACATGGCGTAATGTAGGAGATTAGCCAGGCACCGCCACGTCATCATCATGCGTCGACTCTTCGGAAAGGCCGCTACCTGCTCGCCATGGATAATCTGATCTACGCGGGCAAGGTAATCAAGCCTTGGGAAATGCTCGACAGCCCCGTTCTTCGCTTCATTGACCGTGAAGCAGCAGTCATTAATGAATGCCGTTGGGTCATTCTTCCAGACCTTCCACTCCATCAGCCGCATCAGCTCGACTTTCTCTTTCAAGCTCTTTTTGCTAGTTTTATTCGTTGTTTTTGTCGACTTCATTCTATCAACCCCGGGTTAAGCCAGCCAAATGTGCATAATTATTACTTATCAAGTCCCTTTAGCTTGCTTTCAAGCTCTTTGATACGGGCGTCTACGTCGGCGTCTGTGAGCGTTTCGACTTTGACTGCCCCGCCGTCAGCTCCTGTGATGGCATTTTCTACGCGGTCACGCCATTCAAGCCGCTTTCGGTTTTTCAGCCAGAATATCTGCGCTGTCGTGTTCGGCTGTACTTCTTTATGCACGACTTTCGTCACTACCAGCATGTCGTCGCGCCGTTCTTCCGTGACTTCGTCGTACTTGTACCCCAGCGCCGATTTAAGCAGCGCGTTCTCTACCTGCCGGTCTACAGCGTCCTTCCCTTCTTTTAGGGCCTCCGAAATCTCCGGATACTTCTTTTTCCACTCATAAAACGTTGAGTCGGTGATACCCATGTTGGCCGCTATCTGCTCATCACTAAGGCCGTCCCTGGCCCATCCTTGCAATCTAAGCAGGCCTTCTTTTGTCAACCATTCTTGATACTTACCTTTCGCCACTGTATCACCACCTTTTAACCTTATACTTAAAAAATTAAGGCCCTGTATGCCGTTCTAAGCGGCTTTTACAAGGCCTTGCATGTATCTGTATGTCTGATTACTGTTTCTTACTACCCATCACGTCATCCCACTTCCAGGAGATTTCCAAACAGTCTGTACCGTGATACCACTTGACGCTGTACTTCCACATGCGCAAGTAGCGTATCAAGGAATCTACGGCGCAGTCATCGTAGCCCGTGGGTAATACGATCTGCACGCTGGCCGCTCCCCGACGGGTGGCTTCATCTATTTTGCGCTGTGCGATAGCAAAGAGATTCATCGCGCTCAGTCGTTGCTGTTCAAATGCTGGCTTGATTTCTTCCATGGTCTTCTCCCGTGATACGACAAGAGCCGCCAAAGCAGGAAGGCGGCCCAATGTCTATGTGTTTGTGTAAACCTTTTACAGAGGTGTAACAGGATTTGCGTGTGGACAGTGTGTGCGGCGGAGTGCCATAGCGCCATCTACTAACACTCTCGCCGCCTTGTCCGATAGGAGATTCTAGCTTTACGCTAAAACCTTACACTATTATTATACGTGGTTTTCATGCCGGTTATTCTTAGAATAAGCAAAAATGGCAAAAAAATAAGGCCGGTACTCATGGTATCGGCCTTATTAGCTATTCTTTGTTGTCCTGGTTAAGATTCGGGAAGCAGCTTTCCGGTTTCATCCAGTCATCTACTTCTTTAATCGCTTCTTGATAAGCATCTTCCACGCCCAGAACTTGCACCGTATTCAGCGTGGCTATTTTGTACGTTTCATGGCACAAGTCGTTATACAATGCTTCCTTTTGGGAAACGTACCCTTTTATGAGGGTTATTACGTCCTCTCCGCTTTTGAGTCGGCGGAAGAGTGTTTCCAGAAAGTATGCATTTTCTTCGATTTCTTTCTTAGTCCGTTCTCTCGATGCGAGTCTACGTTCCAATTCGCGTTTTACTTCTTCTTTTGCTGTCATGATGTTTGTCTCCTTTCTACTCCCTGGGACTTCCTTGTCCCTCTTTCTGATTATATTATAACATGTATTTTGATTATGTTAACACTATTTTTGATTATTTTTTATGAATTTCTACGGTGTAGCCGTACTTTTCTACAATCTCACTAAGCTCTACATATTTCATAGATCCGTTTTTGATTTTGGCATTAAGATTCTGCTGAAACATGCCGTTTTCGCGGGCGATTTCCGCTTCCGACTTGTCTACATCGACAAGCCATTTTTTCCACATCTTCTGAAATTGTTCTTTTGTCATTTTACATCACTCCTATCTATTGATTATATACTATTACACATTTTATAAAATGTCAATGACATTATTTTATTTTTAAAAATAATTAATTTTAGTGTTGACAACATCTAGTAACATGTGGTATAGTTTAGACAACAAGAAAAACAGTGTTACAGAAAGGAGAAAACATTGCCGTGGTAGCATGGTATAATAACGACAGGAGGAGATATTATGACAAGTGAAGAATTCGCAATCAGATTGAAAAACATGACGTGTTGTGCAGACTGCCCATATCCGGAATCTTGTGGCTTTCGGGATGACAACTGGCGGGACCGGGCTGACCACGTAGTCGGCCCGTGCGGCCAGCAACACTGTTGGCTGGAAGACGACGACGACTTTGCCGACGTCCGGATGCGTTAAGGAGGGATTTTTATGAAATACGATGTAACTTACTCTTGCGGCCATACGGGTACTGTCCAGATCTACGGCACGGCCGCCGAAAGAGAACGTAAAATCAACTGGTATGAAAAATATGCTGTCTGCCCCGACTGCTACAAACAGGCTCAGCAGGAAGAAGCCGCAGCAGCGGCTAAGCAGGCCAAGGCGGACGGTCTTCCGGCTCTTACTGGTAGCGAAAAGCAAGTCCGTTGGGCTGAAAGTATCCGGCGCGAAAAGATGGCGGCCGCCCGTGAATGGCTGTCTCGTTATCCCGGCGAACAGGCAGATAAATGCCTAGCCTGGTATGGCAGTCATGCCAGCGCGTCCTGGTGGATTGACCACCGCGACGAACGTCCCCAGCGGACGGCCAAATCGGGCGTTGCAGAATGGAATAAATAGAAAAAGGACGACTCGCAATGAGTCGCCCTTCATTTACTATTGACTTTTGGTTACATAAATGTTACTATTTATGTGTAGCCAAAATACAGAAGGGAGGCATAGTTATGGCTGAAAAAATGGGTAGACCAACCGATAACCCTAGAAATATTCAAGCTCGCATACGTCTTAATAAAGATGAATCTAAAATGCTTGAGTATTGTGCCAAAACACTAAAGACAAGTAAGACAGACGTAATTGTAAAAGGAATCCGGATGGTTTATACCAATCTAAAAAAATAGAGCATTGCCCCTCTTCCAAAAGTTGCAATGCTCTACCCAATTAGAGGCTATGCCTCATGAAATATTATATCATAAGGCATGGCTTCTTTCAAATGAAAGGAGTTCTCTTGAAATGAATCTCGTTGAAGTGAAAAACAATCAAATCGTAGTTACATCTAGTCTAAAAGTTGCAGAAACATTTGGTAAACAGCATAAAGATGTATTGAAATCTATCGTTAATCTCGTGGCGAAAAATTTCGCCATCAAAAATTACTTCTTTGAATCCACTCATGAAAACCGTGGAAAGCAGTACAAGATGTACTACATGAATCGCGACGGCTTTTCCCTTCTGGTCATGGGCTTCACTGGCAAGAAGGCCATTGAATGGAAAATAAAGTTCATCAACGCGTTCAATGAAATGGAAAAAGCACTGATGCATCCAAAATCAGCCGTACCAGCCTCATCATTCCGTCGTGTGACATGGCGTGGTGAAGTCGTTATGACATCTACCCATCTTGCTTCTATCATGGGATTGTGCCCGTCTACGATTAAACGGACAGTGGTTCTTAACGATGTGTATAGAATCATAGTAACTGGAGACACCTTAAAGTCATTCAAGCGGGAAAACCACATGCTCCATTACACGGCTAAATCATTCACTCTTTACTCCCGCAACTCGGTAAACACATTGCTTACATTGTATGGTATGCATGACAAACTGGACACGATTATCAATGACTACTTCCCGGCCATCAAGGAACCACCTGTTCGGAAAATAAAGCTTGATTCAGAAAGTATTTACCGTGATATAGATATGATAAGCAAGAAATTAATCACGATAAACGGCCTTCTCAACCATCTTCCAGTTAATTCCAGGACTGATGAACGTCAGCTCAATATCATGCAAACAGTTGAAGAAATGTGGATTGAGACAGGAAGCTACATCACGGGCTTGCATAGACGAATAGAAACATTATAGTTTATATCTGCCGGACTGCTTATAAATGCAGCCCGGCTTTTTTCTCTTTACTCTATCACTTTGATGAGTCCCAGCTGGCACGCGGCCATTTTAGCCAGTGTCCGCACGTCGTTGACTATCGTATAGTACGTGTTGCGGTCAATCCCCAGCTCTACCGTCGTGGCCTTCCAGCTTTCCCGGCGATGGTATTTGCAGGTAGCTACACGCCGTGAAATATCGTCTAGGGCTTCGTATACCCCGGATACGAGTCTAAGCCAGCGTTCGGGCCGTTTGATGACGACGCCGTCGCGCAGCGTGACTTGCTTTAGCTCCGTTGCCAGCCGTATGCCTTCTAATGCCGTCGGGTCCGATACAAACGCATGGCCGTTACTGCCGCCGCTATGGCCGCCCGTGACGTTCTCTCTGGCCAGCCGTACGGCCCGCTTGATTTCTCGTTCCCGGTAAAACATAAGCTCTATATGTCGCGTCGTGGAGTCAATCGCGGCGCGCTGATTGTGGTGCATGTGCATCCCCTCCCATTGTTACGACTCTCACTATTCCAGCGTTATGGATACGCCGCCAGCACTGTAAGCATGGTTCCGGGTTCGGCAGCTCTTTCCCGTTTTCTACGTCCATGCCCCACAAATAAAGAGTAGCTCCCTGCATTTCCCGGCGGCTGGCTGATATGATCGCATTTTCTTCTGCATGTACTGCCACGCATTTTTCCACCATTTGGCCATGCGGTACTTGATGTAGACGGCGGTAACATTTGCCGGTATCGCAGCAGTTCCGTTCGCCTCGTGGTGCGCCGTTATAGCCAGTGCTGACAATCTCGTCGTTATTGACGATGACTGCCCCGTAGATGCGCCGTAAGCACGTGGCACGCTGTGCTACGGCCTTCGCTATACCCAGATAGTACGCGTCCTTAGACGGGCGTACATAACTGCCTTCCATGGGGATAAACGTCGGGATTTCGTTGTATTGTGCGCGGATAAACAGCGCCGCGTCGCACCTGCCTTCTGAATCCAGCTTCTGGGAGATAGTTAGCGCGGTTTCTTTAAACTTCTCGTCGTTGCCTTCCACTTTATGGCGGATAAGGGCCAGCGTATCCCTGGCCGCTTCCGTCGTGGTATAAGTTACTTCCATTTTCCTGTCACTTCCTTTTCCACATGAAGAGCGGTGAACGGTGCGCGCCGATGTGATGCGCGTCCAGGTCGCGTTTACTTTCTTTTGTTTCCCACGGGTAGCGCTTCCGTTTCTTTTCCGCGTACATTTGCCTTTCTTCATCGCTCATTTGATGAGTTATTACTTCTCCCGGTGCATACCAATTTTTCATGTATATCACCTATCCTTTTGTGCTCAATTTCAGCGAATTGCTTATGTAAGCTTGATTCGTATGCCTTTATGGCTTCTTTTCTCGTTGTCGCGTCTGGAATGTTCCAGATACTGGCGGCAATAGCCATTCTGTCGTTGTCATCGAGTGGCCGTAAGTGTAAGGTTCCTTGCGTCATGATGCTCATGATTTGTCACCATTTTCCGTCTGTTTGACTTTAATGGCTGCGTCTGCTATTTTGTCGATGATTTGCCCTATTTGGTCTTGCGTAAATTCGGCGCCGCCTTTGATGTTTTCCGTTGTCAAAACGTTGGCGATTATCATTTTATTTACTGTATCTTGATTCGGCACGGCAATAAAGAGTAATGCACAGGTCAGCAGTACAGCCATAACCAGTTTGCTTTTTCCTTTTACGATTGATGCGAACTGGTCATAGTCGACATCACACAGGAGTAAAAGTAGCATCCCGATACACACAAATATTGGTAATGCAGCTATGATAACTAACCATAGTATTTCTAATTTGCCAAACAATCCCGCCAAATAGAACCACCATGGGTTTATGATATAGTCCATGTCATTCTCCTTTCCGCATATCTTTAAAATTTAACATATGGATACTTTTCGCTATTTTGTTTTACTATCTCAAAATCCTTATTTTCGCAACGTACGAGTTTGTATCTTCCGGCTGCTTCTTGTCCGTTCGGATTGCGTACTTTTATGTAAACTATATCTGGTAGTACATATTGATGGCCGTATACTTTGCCCGGCATGACGCGTGATTCGATTATTACTTCCCCGTGGCTATCTTCGCATCTTTTAGCCTCTTCGGCCGTATCGTATGCATATCCGCATTTTTCACAAAAATATTTAGCTTTCATCTGTTACACCTCTCAAAATAAAATTCAATGTCATTGCCTTTTTCTTCTATTAGTCCGTATGCAAGGGACAGTCGATAGATGTAGACTTTATGCAAGCGTTCGCGGACCAATTTCAGCTGGTCACGAAAATGGTCAATATCCATCGTGCCCTTGTAAAAATTGCACATGCGGCAGGCAGGATTGTAGTTGTTCAGCTCATCAGCACCGCCTGCGTATTTGGCTTTGATATGGTCTACCTGCATGTCTTTATAATCAATCGGGCGCCCGCAGTACGCGCAGTGGCCGTTGTACTTTTCGTATACCTGCTTGCGGACGGCTTTGGGTATCGGCTTGTGCCGCCGTTCCCGCTCCCGGTCCTGCATCTTTTGCTGTATCGCTTGCGCTTCACGCCATTTCTGCTCTATGTCCATACACCTCTCCTTTCCAGGAAGGCGCCGGGCCAGCCATGTTCCGGCGCCGCCTGTCATCAATGTACTATTTCGCGGGGCCATACATGTTCATGCGTACCGCCTTCCGATTCATCTACTACGGGTTCATACGTTTCTTCAAAAATATCCGGCTTGCACGGATACTGTTCGCCGTGTACGCCCGTGATGATATAATCGCCTACACTAGCTTTCATGTTGCCTTCCAATGTGTGGATAATCATTTCTTTATCTGTCTGATAGGCTTCGATAACTACGGGTTTCTTTACGTATTTAGCCATGTTTTATCTCTCCTTTTTCGTTCATGCTTTTACTCATAGCTCTTTTAACTGTTTCTATCATGCAATAATTGATCGTGCGGATTTCGTTGCCTTCTACGGTAAATCGGGCCGGGTAGGCCATAGGGCATTGGCCATCTCTAACGCAATGCTCCATGGCGTGGTCCTTAGTACACATGTGTACGCGGAAGGCTTCTAGCAGGTTTAACAGCCTGGTTTTATCGTCCTTGCTCATTTGTCGCTCCCTTTAACCGTGTCGATTTTCACGCGTTTTACCTTCTTCGGTTGATACCACTAATTAGTAGGCAGATACTGCAACCGGCGTCGCTGTCACAGGCCGGGCAATACACATTGCCATATATTCTTTCTGCATGGCATTTATTTTCCATGCCGTCTTGATAGTAATTACTGCACCATTCTTTCTGCTTCTTCCTTAGCAGCTCTACCAACCTTGCGTTTTCTTCGTCGGTCATCCTGTACACCTCTTAGTCTTTTACACAAAAGTTTTCCCACTTCTTGTAGGCGTCAACATAAGTTTCGCCCTTGTCGCCGTTGTGTGTGACTTCGTAGTACATGCCGTCCGATACGGTCGTGCTTACTAAGCACTTCCAGTTCTGCAGTGTTTTGCAGAACCACACGACAAAGACGTCATCCATCGTGATTTGCTTCCGGTCGGTCTTGTCGACATGAGCTCTGAAATAATCCATGACAATCTTTCTTGCTTTTTCTTGCATCTGTATACCTCCTAAAATCCCCAGCTTACCATGATATTGTCGTCGTTAAGCGCCACTTTATAGCCGTCTTCGTCGAGTTTGCGGGTCAATGCCTTATCTACATTGTTATCGCCCGTCAAAGCCAGTGTGACGTAGCTTTTTCCGCTAAGATAGGCGCGTTCAATGACTTCGTCTATGTGTTTCGTACTAATGTCCGTTTTTCTCACCTCTTTTTTCTGAACAGGATTTCTCGCTTGTCCAACATGCATGACATCGTCTTATCATCCCATGCCGGGCATACGTGGATATGTTTCGGCCCATCGGCAGAACTTCGATTTGTCCAGCAATGTCCCCATACAGGGTTGTCTTCGTCATATTGTGTACAAAGTTCTTCTTTTAGCGGGCCAGTCATTTGGAGCGCTAACATTGCTAAACGCCGCTCATCTTCGGCGGTCATTATTCGCTGGCTGGCCTTGCTCATCGCTTCTTCGTGTACACCAAAGAAGAATTCTTTCATTTTCTTCTTGTCGTCCCGGCAGTATTCCGGGATGTGCTCCAGCACCGTGATAGCCAGCGTTTTCGCGCCGACATACTTCCCATAGTCCAGTACGGTGTAGTCGTCTTTATGGCCGTTCCGGGCAGCTTCATTGCTCCGCAAATCAGTGATGCAGTAGTCCAGCAGGACCTTCCTTATGTCGCTTATCATCTTTTCTTTATCCATGGTTACGCCTCTTTCGTTTTCAGTAATTCCGGGTTTTCGTAGGCATTGCCAATGACTTTGACACGTCCGTCGTCGTCAATAAGCATTTCCAGGTCAAACGTAACGAACGGGTACGGGTCATCTGCTATGCAACGTGCCAGCATCACTCCCATTTCGTCGTCTATGACAAACCGTTTCTTCATGTCTTTGCGGGTGACTTCGACGATATCGCCTTCATAAATCATTACGTCATCATAGCTATCATCGTAATACGTCGTCCACGGCATGAGGGCTACATCTAAAAAGCTTGCGTCGATAGTAATTCCATCTTTAGTCATTCCCTTGACTCTGTACTTGAAGAAGTCGATTTCAAATACATGTATCATCACTTTTTTGTTGTGGTGCCATGCCCGGTAGTCAATCCATTGCGGTTCCATATCATTCGCCTACCTTTCTTGCGTTGGCAGTTCTTACTAGATCCTTAATAAATCGTTCGCCTTCCTCTTGGGTGTTAAAGTGTAAGCTTACTTTTATTTTGCTTTCGAGGACAATGGTCAGCCAATATTGGGCGTATTCTGGATTCGACGGCAAGTTAATACATACGATTTGTTCCGGATTAATATAGTTCTCTTCATCTATCTTTATTAGCTTCATGCTCTTCTTCCCTTTCTGTTTGCCCGTCTTTGCCCAGGTATATCTCCATCCTGGCTATAACTTTTTCGCTGGTTTTAAGTATCCCAACAAGATATAAGGTCACAAGCCCCATTGTCCCGATTCCCACGGCAATAAGGCTATGTGCCAAACAGGTTGCCGTCAGCAGTAGTGCGATGGCAAGTGCGTCCATTAAGACAACATAGACGGTCAGTATATTACTCAGCTTCATGTTGTTCCTTTCTAGCCTTAGTTAATCGTTTTAGGTTCCCTTCTATGAGCTTTTTCTTTAACTTCGGGTGTAGTTCATAGAGTGGGAATTTCAAGTCCGTTATTTCGCTCACAGTGATTTCTACGCGCGGGTCTTCGGCGTCGATGCCGGCTATCATCGAGCCGTCGATTTGGGCTATGTAGCCATCGTCCTCGATGATTCCCGCACTTTCGAGTATATCTGCCGTCGCCTGGACCAGCCCGAAAAGGTCGGGCCAGCCCTTGCGGTTCGGCATATAATACCTAGCGGTCATCGTGACGGCACATTCAATCGTCTTAACGGGCCTTCTTTGGGCTTTTAACTGCCATGAAGCATCCTTTGCATATTCTCTATAGGCCTTACCCTGTACAATGCCGTAGCGCGTCTTCTGAAGCGAATTTTTCTTAGTCATGGGACGTCCGTGGATGACGAATCGGTATGTCATTCTTTTCCTCCGAAAGTGCGGAGCAATAAGTCGACGAGGTGTTCTTCCGGGTTTGCGATGATTTCATCGTCTTCATCGTCCATGTCGTCCGGATCTTCTTCCGGGTCGAGGTCGATAATGTGTTCCGTCGTTACTTTGAACGGTTCGTTGTTAAGTGCGGACTTCGCTACGATGAGCAGCACGGCCGCCAGGTGTGTCCGCATCGTAATGTCTTCGTATTTGTAGTTGAGGTCTTCTATCGTGATGGAGAATTTCTGGTCCGGGCTGCTGATACCCAGGATAGTTGCTAACGTCGCTTCGAGTTTGATTCTTTCTACTTTAGTCATGGTTTTCATGCTCCTTTTCTTTGACTTCTTCGTTTGTGATTAAAAAATCTAAATACTGCCGGGCCTTCATGAGGTCTTTCAGCGGTGTACCTTTCGCCGGGTAGCGGTACAGGTACTTGACGATATTGCCAATGTACATTGCATCAGCTCCCGTCGCCCCGCTGGTCATGATTTCAATAGCCTTGGTACATTCTGTACCGCGCCAGGTGTAGTGGTCCGGGTGTTGCACGTCATTCATCTGCATCAGCCACCTTCATAAAACGCCATTTCCATGTAACGTCCGGATATTTTTCATGGTCTACTTCGCTCATGAACATGCGCAGTGGCCGCGCCCAGATGAGCTTAGGTTCTTGGGTATCCTGGTACACCACGTCCAGCCCGTCTCTCTCTGTATCTCCTGCAATGCAAATGATTTCATAGACATGCCCTGTGAAGTGTTTCCACTTTTCCCCAGGTTTCGGGTAATCGTGTTCGTAGACAAGTTTCATGTTATTCATCCCCTTGATCTCGTAATTTTTTCAGCAGCTCCGCGGCTTTTTCAATGCGTTTCATGATAGAGTCTGCATTAGCTTGCGCCTGTTTGTGTTTCTCGAAGCAGTTACCAACTGCGATGTTCAAGGCGTCTTTATTGGAATTATGGTTAATGGTGCTATAGATGAGATTCTTATCATCAATGTAATAATAAGTTTCGCCTTCTGCCGGAACGAACGGCGCTTTAAGCTTTTGGGCGATTCTTTGCACCGCCAGTTTGATGCCGATTTCCGGGTTGAAGGCGTCGTTCTGGTGGCATTTCGCCTTTCCTTTGTAAACCGTTTCGCCGTCTTCGCTTTTGTACCATACTTTGATGGTTCCGTTAGGATAACATTTAACCTTATCTGATCCGCCTATAAAAATAAGTCCTACTTTTTCGGCTTCTTCTTCAGCAACACGTTCCATGTAGTTAGAAAAATGGTGGCTGTTATAGAGCGCGACGTCGAACTTCGGGGGCTTTTTAGCTGGCTTCTGCCCGCCTTCAAATGTTCCCACGGTGTCGTAGCCATCAGAATACCGAAAACCGCCATTCATTTGTTGGCGCGCATCAAATATGGCGCAAGCGTAACATTTCTTTTCGTCGCAATATGATCTTCTTATCGTGTTTATGGCCATCTTGGCCGTCTTGTCATTAATCATTCCTGTTTCCTCCTATTTACCAGTGCTACCGAATCCACCTTGACCGCGCTGTGTATCTGTCAGCGTCTGTACTTCCTTCCAGCGAATCGGGATATTCTGTACCAACTTGCCCTGCATGAATCGTTCGCCCTTTTCGATGATTTCCGGCTTATCGCCAATATTGTCGAAAAGGCCCTGGACTTCGCCGCGGTATGAGCTGTCGATGACTCCCACGGCGTTCGACAACCGCAGTTCCCGCTTTGCGCCGTAGCTGGAGCGCATGAAGAGCATCATACAATAGCCTTCCGGGATTTCAAATGCCAGCCCCGACGGAATCTTGACGCCGTGTTCGCCGGGATAGATGACGAATTTCGCGGGCGCGTAAAAGTCATAGCACGCGTTGCCTTCCGTGATGAGCGGCAGTTTCACGTTGTCTTTGCTGTAATTGTCGAGGATTTTCTTGATTTTAATGTCCATCATTATTTATGCTTGTTCCTTTCTAACACTTTGTTCCTTGCCTGGTGTGCGACGCCGGGGCGCGGCCCGTGGCACTTTATCGCCCGTGGCCGACATTCTCGATCATCTGCACATACCGGCATGAGTTTCCCGTCTACCGTCACCACATAGTGCCGGTAGCCTGTGAGTTTCTTATGATAGTAATAGCAGCGTGTCACATCGCATCACCGCTTACTGGTTGAGCCGTTCTTTCAGAATCGAACCGGCCTTGAATTTCATGCTGTTATGGCCGGTCGTTTCCATCATTTCTCCGGTCTGGGGGTTGCGTGTTGTGCGGGGCGCTACGTATTTCTTTTCAAATGAGCCGAACCCGACAAAGGTAATCTTGCAGTCCTGCGCTACGAGGTCGGCGATAGTACCCAACATTTCATCCACGATACGGGCGCAAGTGCCTTTTGTCTTGCCGCTCCGCTGTGCTACCGTGTCGATGAACGCTTTTTTCGTGATGTTTTTCATTTTGATTGCTCCTCTCTAGAATGGGATTTCTTCGTCGGCGACTTCACTACCCATGTTGTTAAAACCGCCGTTATTGGCCCTCATTGGCCGTACAACCTTCGCAATGCGATTGACAAGCAAGTTATATGCTACTTTCTGTGTACCGTCCTTGGCGGTGTATTCATGCATATCTATCTTGCCTGTTACCTCTACGCGATCGCCGCGCTTGACGCCCTGGACAATGGCTTCTGCCAATTCTTTGAAGGCGGTGCAGTACCACCATTGACTTGTCCAGTCTTCCTTGCTCTTGCCGCTCGTACCCGGCAGCTTCTTGTTATCCGCTACCGAAAACGTCACGACGGGCGTCCCTTTGGCAGTGACCCGGCTTTCCGGGTCCTTGCCAATGTTGCCGATTACTGTGATTGTGTTCATTGTCTATCACTCCTTTTTTCTGGTGTCGGCCGTTACCAGGCCACACACTGCCTCGCCTTGCCCTTACAATACTCAACAAAACCTAACGTTGCCTTTGCGGTACATAACATTACTGGGCACTTCCATATCCGGGCCACGCTACACCTTACGTAGCCTTCGCTTCTCAGCACTCCACCTTGGCCCTGCAAATCATCACTATACATTGCCATTCCATTGCAACACGTTCATGACAAGTCCTTGCCATGCATTGCCCTGGCTGTGCTATGCCAAACGTTACAATGCTATGCCTCCGCCTCGCCAAACTTTACTTAACTTTACTTTACCTTCGCGTGACTATACCCTGCCTTTCCATTACGTGGTGTTGCCTTTCGTCGCCCTCACAGCGCTATGTATTGCCATACCACCGCGTAACCTTACTTTACCCTTGCTCAATGCTACGATGCTATGCCGCTGCTGTACTCAACCAGGCCTTGCTCTGCCGTCACATTTCTTGGCTATACACGGCCTTTGCTTAACGTTATTGCACAATACAAAACCTAGTCATTACTGCACTGGACCGAACATGGCGCGGCGTTGCCATAACGTCGCTAAACTTCGCTAAACTTAGCCTTTACTTGGCACAACCAAGCAAAACGCAACTACGCCTTTACCTCACACCACTGTACGACTCCGTGCCGTAGCTAAACATTACCGAACCATTCTATGCCGTTACGCCACGTCACACCGCGGAACAGTACCGTGCCTTTGCATGACACAACCATACGAAACTATGCCTTTGCTTCTCTTCGCTTGCTGTCGGCCTTAGCCTTTCAGCATTTTCTTGATACGGTCTACTTCGCTTTCCGCATCCTTGATTTCCTTGATGTCAACAATCTTGAACCGCCCTTTTCCGGAATTTCGCCACTGTCCCAGCCCGTTTTTACTGCCATGGGCCAGCCATTCCAGGACGGCGTCCGTATAGGTTTCGTTGTCGATTTCGATTGTAAATGTCATTCGGCTACCTTCCGGCACGCTTTCACTGTTTGCCAGCGCCACGCGTTCGCCCTGTGCGGTCTGCGCTCTCAACGGCCGCTGACAGTCGCCGATTTCAGCGCCTTCCGGCATTTCAATCATGATTTTCCGCGGTTCGACAAAGATGCAACCGTCGATGACTTTCTTGTAAGCCTTGATTTTATTTGTGTGGACGGCGAATTTTTCACCCTTGCAACGCTGCAAGAATCCGGCGGCCGCTTTGAAGAACCCGCGGATTTGATACGAGTAGACGAACGGTTTGCCGTCTTCCTTCGGGAAAATCGTCTTGCCCTTTTCGACGACGGCTTCCACGCCCAGCGCTTCGACTTCTTCTTCCCGGCTGGCGGCGTCCGGTGCTTTCGACGCGATGAATTCTTCATGAATCTTCGGGTCGCTGTTCGCTGTCCCCAACATTTCTTCGATGAGTTCGATAGTTACCTGTAATTTCTTCATTTTGATTTCCTCCTGTTATCCCTGTAAAAGTTATCTGGCTCCACGGTTGCCGTGGTATATATCGACTGCCCCGTTCTGTTCCTCGTACGCTTTCAGTGCCGGGTAATCTATGTTGCACTCTACATTGAGGCATTTCATGAATTCCCAGATAGGCACTTCGTTATGAGTCAGTACGTAGACTTTGTCTTTGTAGCATGACTGCAAGTCTTTAATGCGCTTGTCACGCCACTTATACTTCCCATACAGCGTCCAAAATATAACAATGGCTACCCCGGCGATCATGTCGCGTGTCTTCGCCATGAGTTTCAGATCGCGCGTCCGGCCGGTTATCATTTTCTGCATCCGTTCGGCGATACGTTCGTTTAGGAAACGGTCGAATCCGTGTTCACATAGTTCGTCGCGCCAGTCGTAAATGAAGCCTTCCTGAAATTCGTCGAGATGCTCCCACATATCGTTCATCGCGGCGAACCGGTTGCGCCCGAACCCGTACTTATCGTGAAGGCAGTTGAACAACAATGTCGTCGCCCAGTCTGTACCGCTTTCGGCCCCGGCTTCACGTCGTACTTCCATGCGCTGCCTGTCCCGTTTCGCCAGGGCGCGGCTGATGGCGTTCATCGTATCAGCCCTTTCTTGCGGACCATGTAAGCGCCGTATGACAATCCTGCTTTACGGGCGGCCGCAATGTCATCATCAAGGCCCGTATGGAGTTGGCTTTCAAAGGCTTTATCCCTCGTCATTTTCATGCGATTACGCGCCTGGATAAGCGTTCGTGGCCGCGTGATCTGGTAATAAATCTTTTTCCAGACAGGACGGCAGTCCGGGCATACACTGAATCCGCTCATCATAGGCTTATCGCATACGATGCAGGTAGGCCGGCGTGTATAGCCCTGTTTCCGGTAGGCGTTCCAGTCCCAGTAGCGCTTCGTGAATTTATCAAGGCAGGACTGGCACAACCGCTGTGCTTTATATTGCGGGTCGAATTCATCCCCGCACACCATGCATTTACTCATCTCGCTGCTCCTCTCTTCATGACGATGGTCATGCTCACAAGCCCCGTGTTCGGGTCCAGCCAGAACCGCATGTATTCGTTACCCATGCGCATGTTGCAGGCCAGCCCTTCTTTGAAGGCGGGGGCGTTCTTGATAATCAGTTCGTCCGGGATTCCGGGAACTGCCCTCCGTGCGAATTCGATAATGTCTTTCGGCACGTCATCCAGCGACGGCGGTTTCTTTTCCTTGTCCGGCCGCTTCGTCCACTGGTTTCTGAGGCCGCTTATCATGTCGTGGATACGCTTGCGCCCAGCTTCATTGACCGGTGCTTCCGGCAGTGCCTGGTAGTCCGGTACGGCGTTGATTTTCCGCTTAACTTCTTTCTTGATCATCGTCACGCTCGGCATGGTGTCGGCGCTGTCAATCACACGGCCAACGGCCCGCAGGACGTCACCGTCGCTGTATCGTTCAAGCTGGAGCATCATTGCACCGATGAATTCATCGCCATTCTGACCACTCAATTTCCAGCTGTCATTTGGATAAGAGCCTCTTAATATCTTCAAAACTTGATTGGCTGTGTTGCTCGTCATATTCTTTGCACATCCTTTCTCTCCGTGCGTCATCTTCCCGTAGCCGTTCGTCGCGGGTCTTATACCGCCCTTTATATGGTGTCGAAGGGCTTTCCCGTTTTTCCCAGGTGCGTACCGTGGCTTTCCAGTCCTTCATGGGCGTTTTGCCAACTACCCAGCCCCGCGCTTCGTAGTAATCAACAAAGTATTCCGGGTCAATGCCGTTCTGACGTTCTTCGCAATAAGCGCGAACTTCATCCACGGTAGGTTTGACGAAGCGTTTGCTCTTTTTAGGTACCTGGGGGAGCGCTGGGGGGGTATCCCCCTTATTATCTAAAGAAGATTTGTTATAAAAAGATTTATTACTCTCTGGGTAGTTTTCTCCCCTAGGGGTAGGGGAATCTTCTCCCCTAGGGGTAGGGGAATCTTCTCCCCTAGGGGTAGGGGAATTTTCTCCCCTACTAGGGTAATAATTGTTTTCATTCAGTGATGCTTCAAATATCTTTCGCTTGAAATTATTGGATACTGCAATCACCCTTTTAATGATTTGCTTGGTTTCTGCATCCCTGAATGTTTCAACTTCAATAATTCCGCTGTCTTTCATCTTTGCGATGATTTGTTTTGCGCGGTCTTTGGATACCCCTAGAAATTCTCCGATGGCTTTATTGCTCATCCAAAATTCCTGAAAGCTGTCAATTTCTGCTATCAAGCATTTCTCTTGGATGTTTAATTCCTTGCAATTCCAAAGTTCGGCTGGAATCCATATTCCCTTAAACTTTCTTTCCATTTCTTTTACCTCTTAATGAAAATTGTCCGACATATTACTTGTTTTCGTTCCGTTAGATCAATCATTGTTTTGGCAAATCCTTTAGCAATGAGTCTCGACACAACACCTTGAACTCTTCTTTGTGATACTCCCAGAAAGTCGCCTAATTCCCGGTTTGTCGCCTGGGTTTCTCCACCGTCGTTAAGGATGTACGCATAAAGCAGCTTTTCCTGTAACGTCAAATTCTTGTACGTGGGTCCTATGAAAAGTTCCTTAGGAATCAGAAAGTATTCTTTGGTATCTACGTACTTATTCATGGTCTTTCGCCATCCTTATCTTTAAAAACCTTTCTCTCATCGCCTTTGCGTCGGGGCCGTGCGCCCGTTCGTGGCAGTCCCTACACAATACGATAAGGTTATCTAAATCACTCGTCCCGCAGTGGGACCGGAACACGATATGATGGATTTCCGCAGCGGGTGCACCACAGTTCTCACATACGCCGCCAGCCCGTTCATAAGCCGGAAGGCGGTTCTTTTTATATAGCGCGTCGTCACGGCGTTTCCGTTTATTCATCTTCGGGCCTCCAATCATCAATGAGCGCCTGGACCCACTCGCGGTCCTCGACGTTCGCGCCGATCTGGCTGGCCTCATCAACAAGGCAATCAATTAGTCGGCTCATGTCGTGCGTGTCGTACACGCTGGACCCGGCGTATAAGTGCAGAACGGTACAGCCCTTGACCTTGCTGGCCCCGGTATCAATGGCAATCCATCCAATACCGTTGTGACGCCAGTCCCGGCACACGCCGGCCGCCAGCTTCTTCTGGACGCATATCGGGGTAAATCCCTGGGAATCCTGGATAGCTCCCCGATATACTTCTTCTTTGCTGACATATTGGCCGTCGCTGGACAGCTTTTCCGCTATCCGCTGGCATAACAGCCAGCAGTAGGAGTTGGCATTCAATGAGCGTTTTTCTGAATGACGTTTGATTTCGATGGAGTAATCGCCATCCACTTTGATATTATTCAAATCTTCGGTGAGCGGTGCGGGAATCAGCAGCATATAGCCGCTGTTCCCTTTGAGCACCTGCACACCCTTCACATGGAATTTCATGCTATACGCCTTCCATCAGTGCGGCGTCGTCTTTGGCTTTCGCCGCATCGACTAACTTGCCTACGTTTTCGTAGAAGGCCTTGGCCTCTGCAAGGGACAATTCTTTGAAATGACCCTTGTTGAATTTTTCTTTGAGCAGCGGACCGATGAACATGACCGCCTCGTTTGCTCTAGCCCAGTCAATGACGAGCTGGTAATAGTCGTCAACAGATGTAGGCTTTTTTTGCATCTGAGACGAGCTAGACGCGGTTTTTTTGGTCTGTCGTCCCGTCTTGGTGCAATTACCCTTGGGGGGGCTATCATTCCGCGCGTTAGAACGGCTCTGATGGCCTTTTGTGGCCATATTGGCGTCATCATCATCGTCCCACGCTACACCCAACACGGCAGACAATGAATACCGTCTTGCGTAAGTAATGGCTGAGCCGCCAGCTTGCGGATCATTTTTTACTGCATGTAGCATGAACGGGTCACTTTCAATCCATTCACCGCTGTCGTGCATCAGGAGTGTTGCTACTCCCATATCCTGCCCGTTTGATACCGGGCTTTGTATAAAAGAGAGTCCATTTGCCGCCAGCACCGGGCGTACCGCATCAAGAAGCCCGTCCAATGCTACGTATTTACTTTTAAAATATGGATTGTCTTTGTCTCTCGCCGGGTCTTTGATATCGGCCTGGAATTTTGCTAGTGCCTTTGCAAGGTTCTTTAACTCGTCGCTGTGTTTCATGTTGTCAGCCCCTTTATTTAATCTGGATGTTCATATTTTCAATCAGTTCAGCACCCGGAACGTCTTCCCCGCATGTCAAGGCGTTCCTGATGGCTGTCTTGTCGACTTTCGGCGGCTGTGCAATCAAGAAGGATTCCGGCAGCTTCTTTTCATCGGCAATCGTAACGGCCTTGCTCTTCCGCCAGCCAATGGAGAATTCCGTTTCCTTGACCTTTTCACCGTCGAGGACGTTGGCAAGGTAGCTTTCCAGCTGTGCGGCCTTGTTTTCAGCTGCCTTCTGCCGTTTATAGAAGGCTTCTTTTTCTTCTTTAAGGGCCTTTGCGTCGGCTTTCAGATTTTTGACCCACAAGGCGATATTACGGATTTTTTCGCTACGTTCCATTTTCAGCAGGGAAAGTTTTTCCAGGTCAATGACTTCCCCTGTTTCCATGTTGACCGTCGTACCTGGTTCAACTTCTACACAATTAAGGATGGATTGATTGATTTCATATAAGCTGGCCATGGTTATGCTCCTTTCTTCGTGTCGTTGAACCAACGACTACGGTCAAACAGAACAGCATCTTTACCGTCCTGTAACGCTGCGATCAAATCATCAATGAAGCCGGATAAATCAACTTCATTGATTTGTTTCAAGTTCCCGATATGGACGTCAAGGAACTTGAGGTCGTCGGACATTTCGTCCGTCAGTTCCGGGAAACAACAGTTTCCTTCAAAGGTTTCCGCGGCTGAAATAAGCGCGTCGGCTTCATAGACAATGTCGTCGTTGTCGGAAAACCGTTCTTTTAACAGCGTCCCGATCTTCATACAGGTATCCGCCAGTTCATGGGATACACTGCGCGACAAGGGGCTGAGCAATTCGTAATGTGTTTCAAACGGCCAAGGTTTACGGCCCCAATCTTCTATATCTCTCGCTCTCATTGACACCCTCAACTTTCTGCCTTATAATTAAGGCAATCAATTTAATACATCTAGCCTCGTAGGCCTTGCGTAACCGTCGCAAGGTCTACTTTGCTATTACAATCTTTTGACCGACTTTGAGGTCGGCGTCGGGAGCAATCCCGTTCAGCTTTTGCAGGTCGTATACAACTTCTCTTACGTCCTGCTCATCGCTAGCCAGTTCGGCGGCTATGTCCCAAAGGGTTTCCCCTTCTTCGACATAATGGATTTTTTGAATTTCACTGGCTTTCTGTTCATAGGCCAGCTTCGCGCCTGCATACCAGCCAATGCCACAAGCCGTGGCAAGGGCCAGTGTGAAGGCAATCGCGCCGGCAATCCGCTTGAAGAGCTTGCGATTGTTCCATTTTTCCGGCATGTGGTCGCGTATTTCAATGGCTTTCATTACCCATCACTCCTTTCAATGCTTCACAAATACGGCTCAACTTTTCTTTTAAGGCTCTGTTCTCTTCGGACAGGGCCTTATTTTCGTCTTCAAGCTTTTCCCATTCCAGCGGCCCGTGCGCTGGCTCTTCGTATTCACAAAGGGCCAGCACGTCCGCCGCCCGGTAGAACGTGCCAGGAAGGCCGTACAGGCGTTTCAGCCTGCCGTCGTTCTCCATGCGGCAGATGGTCTGCCGGGAACACTTGAATAGCTCTTGTAGTTCTTCGGAGCTGTAGCATAGTTTCATTTGCCATCAGCTCCTTAGTGGCCTGCTTCCTGGTCGTCACGTTCAATCATGGGGAGAATGTCGTGACTCTTGAGGAATTCATACAGGAACAAGCGCCCTTTCTGCGTCCATCCCGTCTGCATGTTGCAATCCGGTTTGCCGTCTGTATGGACAAAATCGAATGTTTTGCTGTGCGTGTAGCCTTTAGCCTGGTACTTCGCATACAGGAACCACTGTTTCCCGATTTTGTAAATGACATGCAGTTCATGAAGCAGTTTGTTGAACCCCGTGGCACTCATGCCGTAATCTTTAGCAATGGCCGTTGTTGTGACGGTTCCCTTGCTTGATAAGATGCGGTCTGTATAATCGGCTTTCGGTTTTAATTCTCCAATTACCTGTTTTGCACTGGCCGCTTCCAGTTCGGCGTGTTTTCTTGCTTCTCGTTCGGCTTTCAGTTCCGTTGCCAGTTTGATAAGCGTGTCTGGATTCAACAGGGCTTCTTCTATCTTTTCCGGGGTCATGTATGCACCATGTTTACGGATTGCCGGGAGAACCTCATCAGCCAGAACAGCTTGGAACTTCTGCGCCGCTTCGTTGCTGGCTTTGAATCCCAGCCGGTAAACCATGTTTTCCGGGAGAAAATCGTCTTTGCCAACTCGTTGGCAAAAACCAAATTCTGCTAAATAGTTATTTACCGTGGACCAACGAATGTGGGTGTAGGTGGTTCCGTTCACGGTTTGTTTGTGAACAAATCCAAATCCTCGTGCCACGTCTTCGGCGTTCAGATAGGCCGTCCCCGTTTCCTTGTCCAGGTATCCGTGAACGTTGTTGATATTTAGAATTTCGTTCATGGTTCTGCTCCTTTCAAATTAAATCTGTAACTCACTGCCTTTTAATTATCTTTGCGTTTCGCAAAGTTTAGGGATAAAAAAATAGTATTGGGACTTACTCGCAATTTTTTTGCTATTTTTACGCCGATTTCTAGGCTCATTCTTCTTCTACCTGTAACTAACAAGCTTACTTGAGATTCCGAAAGGTTTAAAAGGGAACATAGGTCCCTCTGTTTTACCCCTCTTTCTTCTAGTAAATCTTGCAAAGTTTGTTCTTTTCCCATTTGCGTCACCTCCTAACTTTGCATTTCGCAAGATTTGTCTATAGCATATCATCAACATTGCGTATTGTCAAGTATTTTTACAAATATTTTTGACATTTCGCAAAGTTTTATTGTTTCGCTTGAACTTTACGGATAGTAAAGTTATACTCAAAATATAATTTACTTATCGTAAAGGAGGCTAAGGCTATGAGTTTTGGTGAAAAATTAAAATCATGCAGAAAAAACATGCGGTTAAATCAAAAAGAATTTGGTCAAAAAATAGGAGTAGCCGAATCGACAGTCTCCCTATATGAATCAAATAAGCGGTTCCCAGATGCAGATACATTGAAGAAAATAGCAAACCTATTTGATGTTTCTCTAGATTATTTACTGGGAAACGTTAAAAGCAATCACGCCGCAGAAGGCAAAATGCCGAAAGACCTTAACAAATTTTTACAGCAGTCAGAAATTATATTTGATGGCGATACCTACAATCTTACAGACGAAGACCGTGATTTAGTTATGAAGTCTCTTGAGGTTGCCTTTTTAGCGGCAAAACGAGCAAACAAACGCAAAAAAGGCGACACTCCTACTAAATAGAGGTGTCGCCTTATGGTCAGAAAAAATATAAAACTACGCGTCAAGAACCTGGTACGGAAAATGGGGACAGCCAGCCCCTTACAAATAGCTGATATGATGAGGATACCCATTGTATACGCCGAACTGCCTAAAGGTATCCGAGGGTATCTTACAAGGCCGTTACGCCGGAAGGTAATCGTGCTCAACGACAAACTGGACGAACGGGAAATACCGATTGTCGTTGCTCATGAGTTAGGCCACGCACTGATGCACGGGGCGGCCGGGACATTCCATGCCGATACCGTGAACTATTGCAACGCGCGGAGCGAATACGAGGCTAACATGTTCGCACTGTATCTTCTATCCTACTGCTACGATATAGACGAACGGCTCTTACAGGCCGCACCCAGGAACCGGGACGTGATGACATACAAAGAAGCCCATTCATTATTGTGCAGATGTATCGAAGGATAAAGGAGCGATGGAAAATGAATCTTATATTATGGGTCGTGTTATTTGCTCTCATTGGTCTTGGGAAATATGCTATAGGAGAAATAAAACAAAACCGCAAAACAAAAGGAATTACACTACTGATTGTTACGATCGTCCTCATGATTGCATGGTTCGCTTTGAAAGGTCATGTGTCCCGCAATCTAACGTATTAGTTGTCATGTACAGAAAGGCGGTAATATTATGAAAAAGTTATTACTAACGCTAATCGCTTTATTTGCATTTAGTTGCCCTGTATTTGCTTCGCATTGGATGCCTCTTGGAACCGGGGAAGATGGTACAGAATATTCAATAGACATTTCCAGGGTGTCGACGCACACGTTAACCCCGCTAGAAGAAGGCCAAAATCGTGCCGTAGAACGAATGGGATACAAAGGTATTAATGTCCCATATAAAAGCATATGGCTACAAGTAGAGTACACGGATGGTACTTCGTCGATTCAACACATAAACGTATATCAGAATCGGACAATAGCTCTGTTGGGATTTGTGGACTATGACAGCGATGGAAGAATAACCAATTCTGCGCCCGATAGATACCCAGTACCAGACACAATCTACCCAGATACAGTCGGTGAAAAACTATATATGTTTGCATACCCCATGAACTCATAGGCACGCAACAAAAATAAGCCTGTACAACGTTAGTTGTACAGGCAGAAAGGATACGCATGAAAAGAAATTTAGATTTGATAAAAGAAATCCTTTTGTGGATTCAAAATAATAGTGACGGAAGACGGGATATTACTGCATCGAGAATTCAGATAGAGGGAAGCGACACTCAAGAAATAGAGATGCATTTACATTGGATACAAGACGAAGGTTTAATCGCTTATGAGGGGAGAAAACTAAAGCAAGGTGCAAGGTTAGTTCATTGCACCCGGCTCACGTCAAAGGGATGCGATGTTCTTGCCGCTATGAATAACCATTCCGTATGGAATAAATTATTAGAGCTGGCGGAAAACAAAACATTCAACGAATTATGCAACATTGCTGTTTCCTTGGCTAAAACGGGAATTACAACCGTCTGGAATCATTATCAGGCATAATCCTTATCAGGGGAACCCAAATAATCCATAGATTTTTGATGGAGTTCCTGCAATTCATCTGGTGTATATGCTTTTTTGCTCCCCAATAGTATTTCAAACATTTCGCTATTATGGGGACTTCGCATCCCCAACAGTACCCAACCATTCTGTAAAAAATAATTGGCAGGTCCGGCGAATGTTTCCGTAATGGTCCTTATTTCGGAGTATTGGCTTTTACATTCTGTTTTTATCATAAACACACCACCTTCACAATCGTTATAACAAAATAAGCCTGTATCACGACATACAGGCTTACAAGGAGGGATTTTATCATGGATTTTAAAACGTTGAAAGCATTGCAGTTCTTTTATGATAGAGGCCCCACGCCTTTTCTCAAATTGAATAGCTACTTAGGTGAATTTTCCGCCGAATACCGTTATCTCCTCACTACAGGCATGATTGAACGTACTCACTGCGGGCAAATGGTTGAAGTCACAATCGCCGGAAGGGATGCTTATGAACGGAACAAACCTTCCAGTAAAGTGAACGTCATCTCTTGGATAGCCATCGTTCTGCAATTCTTGAATATGATATTGTCACCTCATGATTACAGTATACCACAAATGATAAAAGATTGTATAGGAAAAATTTTCAATCAAATATCATAAACGGGGTTACCAGCTGGAACTAAAAAAATCATCGGGAGGCAATTCTATGAAAAATGTAAAAAGAGTCATATCATTAACATTGTTATTTGTATTTGCTTTAGCTGCAATGGCTTTTGCATACATCGGTAACGCTAGGTCTGGTATTTTCCATTATGATAGTTGTCAATATGTGTACAGAATGAAGAATAGTAACAAGGTGTACTTTGATTCACGCGAAGATGCTGTTGATGCCGGTTATCGCCCATGCCGAGTCTGTAGGCCTTAGTAAGAAACAGTAAAATTTGTATTTAGTTCCAGCTGATATTACTTTAGAACCCAAAATAAGCCCACATGGCTACCATGCAGGCTTATTCCCGATTCCAACAGGGATGGAGACAGCGGCCAGCCCCAGGAGCAAGGGAATTCTAACCCATACCGCGGCTGGCAGATGGCGGCAGGGCTACTCCCATTCCGGGAACCCAGCTTTGTTCCTTCACAAGCTGGCCTGTTTCCATTATATCATTCTTCAAAATCAGAATCTAGTACCCTTGCATAATGCAGGAGTTCCTTTACGCGGCAGATTTCGTCGAGCAGTCGTTCAACTGCCACGTCTTCTCCCCGTTCATCACGGAGCATGACATAAAGTACGCGATAGAAGTTGTCGGCCGCTTCCAGGTGCAGGATAGCCTTCTTGACATGCGCCTCGAATTCTGGCGTCCAGTGTTCCGAGCGGTATGCCTTTTCGGCTTCATCCCAGCCCATATCTAAGTAGTAGCGCGCGTTTTCATACAGCATCCTGTTCCGCTTTTCGGGCGTGTCGACGAATTCATACACATCCTCGTCGTCTGTCGGCTTGATTGCGTACTGATTCCCACTTTGTTTCATTCTCAAATACATTTCCATGGTTCATCTCTCCCTTCACTATATAGCCACGGCGGACAATGGAATCTGACGGTTCCAGGAATATTTTTCCGCCTTCACTAGTAACAGGACAGGAAGAACCATTTCAAGTACCACTTTTCAAAAAAAATGTAACGTATTCATTTCCGTTGCAGACTCGTTCCATTCGTTCCATCTTCACGGCTAGTCAATCCAGGAGGCAGCTATGTATAACATCAATCACAACTTTACATACCGTCAGAAGGATAAAGGCTGGCAGGTCATACTTTCTTACAAGGACGGTGATAAATGGCGTCAGAAGAGCAAACAGGGCCTAAAAACCAAACAGCAGGCAAAGGACGCCGGAAATAAACTATTGGCAGAATTACAGCGGACGTTCGTGCCGTCGAGTAATGAATTGGCCGACATTACCTTGCGCGACTTTATCCCAATCATGCTACGGGATAAGCAGGAACTGGCTTTGTCGAGTCAAAAAGCGTATAAGAAAACAGCTGTATTTTTTGATGAATTAGCCGACAAGCCGCTACGTAGTATCACACGGCAACAGATAATTGCCATACTGAATGAAAAGAGCCAATACGCCCCAAAAACCAAGGAACTACGGCTTACTACGTTGCGGAGCATCCTCAACCATGCCCGAACTAATTACGGGCTTGTATCCGTTAATCCTGCATCAAGGATACAGATACCGCGTCCGAAAGAAGCGAAGAAAATACGGGCCATATCCGCTGTGGAATTTCAATCGCTCATAGATAGCAAGGTACGCAAAGGCTGTGAATACTATAAAGATATTGTGATGGTCGCTTACTATAGTGGGATGAGATACGGGGAGATAATCGCATTAGAATGGAAAGATATAGATTTTCACAACTACACATTAACGGTGGCAAGGCAAATCAAGCAACAGCCGTCAGACGGCAAGCCTGTATACGCAGTAGGCCCGCTGAAAACGCAAAACTCATACCGAACAATCCCCATCCCCGCTCTTCTTGTTGAAATGCTGGAGAAGGTATCACGGACGGCAGACAGGGTATTCCCTCTCGCATCCCCATATACACATAATGTCAACCAATGGATACAGCGAACGTTGCCGCACACCTCCATACATGATATGCGTCATTCATACGCAACAAATCTAATCGCCAACGGCGTTGATGTACAGACGGTAGCGGCCCTTTTAGGTGACACAATCAACACGGTCATTAACACATACTTAGACTTTACGGAAGATATGAGACGGGCGGCGTCTGACAGCGTGAATCGGATATTCTCAAAATGATTTTTGACGAATTTTTGACGAGCCGTAAGGAATCGCTTATTTTATGCGCTTTTACGGTATTAACAGACAACGTTAAATTATCGTAAGTTATTTTAAATGAGAATTCAGGCACATATTGTAACACTTTCTATCCGCATAACCAAGCCATTTATCCAACAAGTAACACCATCTTCACTTTTTCTCAATAACTGTCAAATTTCCTCGTTTTTCATATCAAAGTCGGCAAAATATCGGCAAAAAAGCCCTCGAAAAAGCAATTTTTGGAGGCATAAAAATTCAAGTACTGATGTCGCTTGGCCTTGTTTTGCTCATTTCCTTAGAATCTCTTTCTTGACCTTTCGATTCATGGTGACTATAATGAGCATGTGTTTTATGAGCTTTTGGCTGCTCATAGCTCACTTTCATTGTCCAATCACTTCATCAGTTACTTCCATCATTAACCAGAATGGCCAGCTGTATTTGCAGTTGGTCATTCTGGTTTTATTTGTTTCCATGTTTTTACAGACTCCAGCCACAGTACATTTCTTCTTTATTATCAATGCAATTTTTTTACACCATGCCTCTATCCTTCAGGCATGAAAATCTGCTATACTTTTTATGTTGCTCCCTCCAATCTGGCAACAGAAAGGAGGTGTTTCTACTTTGGAGATACTCACTAACTTTTTCCTCTCCGTTATGGCAGGTGTAATTAGCTACTACATCTGCAAATGGCTGAACGGCAGATGACGAGCAACCAGCCTAAGAGGCAGCTCTCTATAAAAAGCAAAACCCCCACGGTGTCCAGACCGTGGGGGTTTATTGTTCCTACTTGGAACTCACTAACTTTTTCAGCTACGTTAAGTATAACATGTCTGCAAATCCGATTCAAGCTTTATATAGCATATTCGCTTATTTTTTATGCCACCGAAATTAGGTGAGAAATTTCAAATTTACACAACATAATCAAACAACTTAATTTCTGTAATCTTTCCGTTATGAGTTGCAAATACCAGCCATTTTCCTTCTTCATGATAAGAAATATACCCGCGGTCATTTTTCCAGGGTTCTCCGTAGGCTTGTTCAATAGCGTCAGCATCCATGCCTACTGTTAGTCCAACCGGTGTAGTCAAGCCGTTATTGGCCGTTGAAAAGATACCGGTCACGACATTGGTATTGGCATCAAAAAAGATGTAAAACGATGCCCCGTAGGCATAGCTATAACTGTATCCGCCCTCAGCATTGGGTACTTTATCCGAAATGTGTGTCGGTTCTCCGTAAATAGATTGTACATAGTCCGCCGATGAACCAATAGTGACACCGCCAATCGCAAATTCTGAATCAGGAATGGCAGCAAAGACGGTAGAAATTGATACAATCAATAATGAGAATATGCTAAGAATAAGGCGTTTCATGTTACCACATCCTTTCTATTTTATGATATTTTGATCTTTACTTAGCCGTATAGTACATCTATAATATAGAAGAAGCAATTGCTGGTATTGGCTGCGGAGGCGTCACCTCATTAGAGCGTGAATCCGTAGAGGTACTGCCACAGTTGTTCCTATAGAATCAGTTGTCGATGATATTGGCCCAAGATATCCCGTTTCTATTGAAGCGCTCTTTTGGGAAGTACGGTCGACAACTGATTTTTTTCTTATCCAGATAAAATCCAAGAGGCCGTCGTTGTAAGACAGCCTCTTGTTCTATTAAGCGGTACATTCCCTATTTCGGTGTAACGGCTACGACGCGGACAGGCAGTCCGGTCGCGCCTTCGATATTGGGCCAGGCTGCCAGGAGGATGGCACCGGCAGGAGCTACCTTGTCGAGGTTATCCAAAAGCTCGATCTGGACGTGGCCCTGGCTGAGGACGTAGCGTTCGCAGATGAGGTCCCCTGCTTCAGCTGCGACGGCAGAGGCATCGGTATCAAAGGTTTCGTGGCCGTTGGCTGCGGCGTGGCGGACTTCATAGATGTATTTCAAGGCTTCCAAAGACCAGCCTGGCGCATTTTCATTGCCCTCTTCATCGAAACCGCAGAGCTTGTCGTTGTCCGGCCAGTTCTTGGCCCAATCTGTCCGCAGGGCGACAAAGGCGCCTTCCGGGATGTCACCATAAGCGGCTTCATAGACTTTGATGTCGTCGACGGTGACGGCGTAATGGACGTCTTTGGCTACTTTTTCGCTGATGTCAATGACGACTAAGGGATAAGCCATGTGCTGGACGCCGAAGCCATCTGACAATGCTGTCCCTTTGGCAAAATGGCCTGGGAAATCAATATGCGTGCCGAATTGGCCGGGGAATTTAAATGTCTGGATCAAACATTCCAGCATGGGATTGCCCCAATCGAAAACGGTTTTCCCGATTTCTACGGAGCCTTCAGGCATGCCTGACCAATACGGGCTGTCGTTGTTCAGCCGATGGCTGAGTTCTACCCATTCGTAATCGGATTTCAGTTGTTGTAAGAGATTCCATAATGCGTGTGTTGCCATAAGGACACTTCCTTTCTTGATTCAAAGATTCCATGTTTCTAATACGGACATCATGGCCCTTTTTTCAGCCGTCGCATCTTCTAAATGGAAAACGGCGAAACGGTTGCCACTTTCGGGAGTATAAATTTTCTTCATGACCGGATATCCTGGTTGGGCCAGTGCTTCTTGTGCCAGTTCATCCCCTTGTTCAAAAACGGCTTTGCCATAATAACGGAAAAAGAGTTTTCCTTTTCCCATAAGTCCACAGATTTCTACATAAGGATTTTCTTGCATTTGACGATAGACTTCTTTCATTGCGCCGACGCCAAAATAGTTCACTCCATCCTTTAGCATGTGGAAACTGATAGGACGCGATTTAGGGCGGCCAGCTTCTATGGTATTCAAAAAGAAAGCACCGCTCTCATCAACACAAGCGTTTAACCAATCGTTAATTTTTTTTGCAATGATTTGTTTTTCGGGTATATGGTTTTTCCTTGGTTGTTTTTGTGGGATTATGTGGGATAATATTGATTTTTTATATTCCGATAACTTGCAATGCCATAGGTCTGCATCGGCTTGCGTAATGGGACGGATGACCCGGCAGGGATTCCCGGCTGCGACGACATGGCTGGGAATATCATGGGTTACGACGGAACCGGAACCGATGACGACGTCATCACCAATAGTGACACCGGGATTGATGACGACGTTGCCGCCAATCCAGACATCAGACCCAATAGTGACCGGTTTGGCGTATTCCAGGTTGGTATTGCGGACTTCCGCATCAATGGGATGACCCGCCGTATAGATACTGACGTGAGGTGCTAAAAATACATTGTCGCCAAAGGTGACATAGTTTTCGTCTAGTATGGTCAGCCCCGTATTGGCAAAGAAATGACGGCCAAAGCGGATGCGGTCACCATGGTCGAAGTAGACCGGCGCCAACAGCACCATGTCATCTGGCGCCTGGGCAAAACAGCGTTTCATTTCTTCAAAAGCCTGACGGTCGTTCAAATCGTCAGAAGCATTGAATTTCCGCTGCGCCGCATGAACCCGCTGGAAGCTGTCATCGTAGACATTGAACGGGTCGTACAGCTCCTGGCCAATCATGCGGTCCCACTCTTTCTGATTCAATAGTATCCTACTCCCTTCTCTTATATGCAATGCTATCCTTGAATCCGATACCATAGCTGCATTTCAAAATCGTTGGGAATCCCCGGTTCTGACATGAGCTGGCCGAAGCCTACGACAATGCGCGTCATGGTTTGGCGAAAAGCTTTTTCTAAAGGCATTTGCTTCACTTTATGGAGATACCACGATTCATGGATGGAAAGACACATCCCCGATTTCAGCAGCAACAGACGGGCATCATGGGCCGCCTGTTCTTTCTCCGGATCTCCCTGCGTATCCGCCTTTGCCGCTTCCAAGAGCTCCCGTTGTTCGTCTGGCGAAAGGTGGCTGCGGAACATATGCTGAGCCAGGCGCCGGAACCATGCATAGTCTTCTCCGGCATCGGCCAACAACCGCGTCATGAGTTGTTCTGAAGCCCTATCTTCTAAAAAAGCCTGCACACAGGCCAATTCCTGATTTTCCAAAGACATATCATCACCTCGCAGAGTGTACGTCACGCCTCACCCATCATCTGGCACACAAGCTTTATGGAATAATTCTACACGTCAGGCATTAATTCCTGCTTTCCCCCGCCTTTCTTCAGAATATATTTCATCGTGTACGTAAGACCTGCCTGGCCGCCCATTTCGATGAAATGCCAGTTTTTCTTCCATCTGTCCTATTTAATTCAATGAAATCCATGTGTTATAATAGAGACAAATTTTACTATATTTGAGGTGATTATGTTGAAAGGAAAAAAACTCGCATCCATGTTAGCTGTCACAGCTATGTTGACCAGCTTCGGCTTGACGGGGATTGTTGAAGGTGCCAGCCGGGCCGAATTAGCCGCGATTCACGTCAATCAGTCCGGAAATTTCCAGTATTGGAACGAGAATTCTCCGGCTAAGAAAAAGCTGGTAGCTTATGTGCAAAAAGTAACGAATCCCAAGAATCCTGATTTCATCCCGGCAGAACATCGCCTGGCCGTCTTCGATATGGATGGAACCCTGTTGGGAGAACGGACCCCGTCCTACACAGACGGCGTCTTTTATGCGGACCGTGTCCTGCACGATCCAAACTGTAAAGTGTCCGATGAAGACAAAAAATTCGCTCAGATTTATTGGGATGCCATTTCTCAGCGGAAACCTGTTCCTCCAGAAATCGAAAAGAACTTGTACCACAACTTATATGCCGGACTGGCCGGGATGACGCCGCAGTCCCTGGACGCTTACGCCCAGGGATTTATGAAAAAGCCCGTTATCGGCCTGACGAACCTGACTTATGGCGAAGCCTTTTACCTGCCTATGGTAGAAGTGATTTCCTATTTAGAAGCTAATGATTTCACCTGCTATATCGTTTCCGCTTCCGACCGTCCCCTCGTCCGCACACTCGTCCATGGGGCCCTGCCTATCGCACCGAATCAAGTCATCGGGTCGGATCCGCAAATCATTGCCAGCCATCAAGGTCAAACTAGCGGTGGTTCGTATCAAATGACACAGGAAGATACCATCCAGTACGGCGAATTGGACCGGGTCAATGAAAAAATGAATAAAGTGTCATCCATTGTCCGTGAAATCGGGATACAGCCGGTCTTAGCCTTCGGGAACAGCAGTGGCGATTATTCCATGTTCCGGTATACGCTAAAGGATAACCCCTATAAAGCTGAAGTATTCAATATTCTCTGTGATGATACGCAACGCGAATACGGTCGTCCTGAACGGGCTGAACGCGATAAGAAAACATCTGCCGAGAATGGCTGGAATACTATCTCCATGAAAAACGATTGGAAGACAATTTACGGAGATAACGTAAAAAAGACAAATTAGCCATTTGTAAAGAGCGTCATGCATGTGATTCATCAAGATTAGTGATGCAATCTATGCGTATTAATCAGAAATTGCAATAGAATTTGCCCCTTCTTTACAGACTCTATATGTTCGGCTGGTATGCTGAAGAAAATAGAGAAATCGAGGAAATCTTCGACCGCCAGCTCATCCAGACAGAAGCTCTCAATTTCATCCGCGGCCGCTCCCTGGAAAAGACATACCTCATCATCGACGAAGCCCAGAACATGACGCCGAACCAGGTCAAAGGCATTATCACCCGGACCGGGAAAGACACGAAGATCATCCTCGTCGGCGACCCCAACCAGATCGACAAGCCCTTCCTGGATGAACGGACCAACGGCCTGACCTATGCTGCCGGCAAAATGAAAGGCAGCCCCTTAGGCTATCAGCTGACTATGATGGCCGACGAATGTGAACGGTCATCGCTGGCCCTCGATGCGATTCAGCGCTTATAGGCTCATTTCTTCAAATATTGACTAGAAATGGCAGGATTCCACGAACAGAGTCCCGCCGTTTTTTCAAAGCGCCATTTCTGTCGGACGTCGGGATATTTGTCATGATCCACTTCGCTGAGGAACATGTCCAGAGGCCAGATGAAGTCGCGGTATTCGCCATATAAAGTCTTATAGACGACGTAGGTTTCGCCCGTTTCGGCGTCGTCGGCTAAATCGAGGATGCGGTACATATGGTTCTTGAAATGGCGCCACGTTTCGCCGGGCCTGGGCAGGTCGCGGCCGAGGACAAAGGCCGTCAGAGCCGCAAAGGACGGCAGGAAGGGTACGGCGTCGGCCCAATCCTCGTCGACGAAGCCTTCGTCGCTCATCTGCTGGATCAAGGCCTTCATGGGCTGGTAATAGCCGTCGAAGTCGAGGAAGGCAAAGCGCCCTTCCATCTGATGCAGTTTTACCTGGCTCATGACCTGGCTGATTTCTTCCAGCGTTCCGATACCGCCGGGAAAGGCCAGGAAAATATCGCCTAAATTCATCATTTGCTGCTTGCGCGACGTCATATCCGGCGTCACGATCAGTTTCGTCAAGCCTTCATGCTGTAATTCCTCATCCATGAAGAACTGCGGTTCCACGCCGATGACTTGGCCTCCGGCCTGCAAGGCACCGTCAGCCAGTTTCCCCATGAGCCCGGTCCGGCTGCCGCCGTAAACGAGGGTGTGCCCGTGGCAGGCAATCCAGGCTCCTAACGCATAAGCATAATCAGCATAACAAGACCGGTTCCCACAGCGGGAGCCGAGATAAACGGTAATATTCATAGATAGATTCCCTTCTTTCCCCAATATTTATACTACATAAGTATAGCGTGAAATTCGCATAAATGCTATATATTCATTAGATTCGCTTCAACAAGTTGATATCTTATAACAAGCATGATAAACATACCCACCAAGGGATGTTTATCCATTTTACCTATCCGAATGCGATAGGTGGCGGGAAATATCCTTTTATTTTTTGTGGTACCACCTTGAAAAATTTTTTTTTATTCAAAAAATTTTCACAATATGTTGACACCGTCATACTCCTCCCCTTATTCCATTTTTCACATCTTGTGATATAATTATGGGTAGAATAAGGTTCCCGCATGGCCGGAATGCCGTCGCTATTTATTAGCGGCTTGCGCCGGATATACAGGGAACCTTTTTATATTCCCCCTTCGCTTGTAACACATATCACAAAATGTGTGATATGTGCAGTAATACACGTTTTGTGAAGAAAAGCATTTTAAATATATAGTTTATATGCTATAGTAATTATAAATCACACAAGTTAAGGATGTGCTCAGTATGATAGCTCTCAAAAATCTAAGAGAAGAAAAAAGGATGACGCAAGCAGAATTAAGTAAAGATTTAGAAATATCTCCGAGTGCAATCGGAATGTACGAACAAGGAAGAAGAGTCCCAGATGTCTCTACATTAAAAAAGATATCTGCATACTTTAATGTGTCTATTGATTATTTGCTAGGCAATTCTACTTCAAAAGATATTCATACTTCAAATATACCGCCACTCCCCTCCCCAAAAGATGAACAAGATATAGTTCACAATCTTGAAAAAATGATAGCCTTTCTGGGTAGTTCTGCCACAAAAATTACTACTGAGGATGCTGAAGACAGGAAACTATTACGCGCTTCTTTAGAAATAGCAATGAAGATAGCAAAAAAGATGGCAAAAAAGAAAACTTTAAAACAATAGTATTATCAGCGTTATCGTCCAAAAACATCATCGCTAGACTTCTCACCAGTTTTATTAAAGTCACTGTTTACAGTTATTAAATTCTATGGCATGCTAAAAATAGATTTATAAATCTTGAACTAAAGAAGGGTGCGTCTATATGGGTACATTAGGAAGTAGAATAAAAGAGCTAAGATTAGAAAGAAAAATAACAGGAGATGAGCTTGGAAAGATTCTTGGTATCTCAAAATCGACAATTTCTCTTTACGAACACAATAAGAGTACACCAGATGATGCTATCAAAAAAAGAATTTGTTCTTACTTCAATGTTTCTTTTGACTGGCTTATGGGGTTAACCCCGGTAAGAACAACAATTCCCCTTAAACGTACCGGCAAATGGGTTCCTGTTCCTGTTCTAGAACACGTTATTGCTGGAATACCATTAAAAACTATTGCAGAAATACTTGATTATGAAGAAATTACGCCAGAACTTGCGGCAACAGGAGATTTCTTTGCCTTAAAAATACACGACCATTCAATGGAACCGCGTATACTGAACGGAGATATAGTTATTGTTCGCCGACAGGATAACGTAGATAACGATGACATAGCTATTGTTCTTGTGAACGGAAATGAAGCAACAGCCAAGCGCGTAAAAAAGCAGGAAGATGGCATTACACTCATAGCAACAAATACAAGTGTATATGAACCACATTTTTATTCAAATAAAGAAATTCAGTCCTTGCCAGTGAAAATATTAGGGAAGGTCGTTGAGCTTCGCAGAAAATTATAAAAAGTAGTAGTAAACTTCTGGTACAAAAGATCCTTAACGCATTTTGATATGGACCATATTTATCCTATAAGTGGAATTATTTATATCGCCGTAGGATACAAAAAAAGTAATTCCACATGGCAGCACTCATCAGACCTTTTGCGAAAAGACACCAGCTATCTCTAAATATCAAATCGCCTTTTTGAGCCATGTATTCTTATATTCTTGATTCCGGTCAATAAATCTGATACACTTATCATAATAAAAGAGGGTTCACTCCCGTTATGCACGTTTTTCGCGGATGTGCGAAGGGAGGGGCCGTCTTTTTTATTTGAATACTATTTGAATAAAATCATATGTTTTTAGGAATACCTGTTGTTTTACGCTATACATGACTTGCCTTATTCCCTTTTCCCCGTTTCTGGGTATATAACCAAAGAGGATATGTTGTTGACGGAAGCGCTTGTTTCTTTTTTGAGACTCGTAACTCCCAGATAGCAATTTCCTTTTGTGTATTACTACTAATAGTAGTAAAATATAATCATAAAATCAGATAAGAAAGAGGGCTTGAAATATGTTCTCTACGCAGTTAAGAAAACACCGAAAAAATAATGGATACACCCAAAAACAATTGGCAGACGTAGTTGGAGTAACACAGCAGGCTGTTGCCAAGTGGGAAACGAACAAGGCCTCACCAGATCCAGAAATGTTACAAAAAATAAGTTCAATATTAAATGTTACGGTTGATACCTTACTAGATGGAACAACACCCACAAATAAAAGCAAAATGCCGAAGGACTTGAACAAATTCTTACAGCAATCCGAAATCATTTTCGAGGGCAATACTTACAACTTAACAGATGAGGATAGAGGGCTGGTTATAAAATCTCTCGAAGTTGCTTTTGCATCTGTAAAACCGGTTAATAAGCGCAGAAAAAGCGATATTCTTACTAAATAGAAAAATGCCAGTGATTATTTCATAGAAAATTATCACATACTGAAATAATTAAAAGGCGGTGACATTATGAAAATTGGTGACAGAATAAAGAAATTAAGAGAAGAAAACGGATTGATGCAACAGGACGTTTGCAACACATTGGATATTGAACAGAGCATGCTTGCAAACTATGAAAATAATCGTCGTGTCCCCAAAACAGATATTTTAATTAAAATTGCGAATTACTATGGTGTATCGCTAGATTTCCTTGTCGGAATGACAGACAATCGCTTTAATAGCTACAAAGGATGCTTAAAAGATTTAAATAAATTCCTGCAACAATCCGAAATCATATTTGATGGCGATACTTACAAACTTACAGACGAAGACCGTGATTTAATTCTGAAAGCTCTTGAAGTTGCCTTTTTAGCGGTGAAACGAGGAAACAAACACAACCATTAAAATAACTATTGATTAGGGGGATTTTTCGTCATGATTTTCGTTGCCATGATTCTGTTAGGTTCCGTCATCGGCTTTGTCGGTGCTGGCGGCGCCGGCGTCACGATTACGCTGCTGACGGTCGGTTTCGGTGTTCCTGTCCATACGGCCCTGGCCGTTGCCCTGGCGGCCATGACTTTTACCATGATTTCGGGGACGGTCAGTCATTACCGGGAACATGAAGTCGATGTGAAGCCTGGGGCCATCATCGGCGGCAGCGGTATGATCGGCTCGATTGCCGGCGCCAATGTGTCCAACATCATGCCGTCTGAGCTGCTGGCGACGATGACGTCGCTCATGCTCATCGCTTCCGGCCTGATTCTCTATGTCCGCCTCTATCAGGATGCCTGGCTGACCCGGCACTTTCCCGTGCGGACGACAGCCTTAACGGGAAAGAAGCTCTATATCTACGGCATCATTACCGGTCTCATCGTCGGCTTCCTGTCCGGTGCCTTCGGCATCGGTGCCGCGGCCTTCATCCAGCTGGCTCTGATGGTCGTCTTCGGCATTTCCCTGCTCCACGCTATCGGGACCTGCATGATGATCGTCCTGCCTATTTCGGCTGCCGGCGGCTTGAGCTACTTGTTCAATGGCCGCCTGGACCTGTGGATTTTCGTCCAGACCCTGCTGGGCCTGAGTCTCGGCGCCTATATAGGTGCAAAGTTCACGCACTTAGCCCCTAAGCCCCTGCTCAAGGCAGCTATCGTCGCCATGCCGACCCTGGGCGGCATCATCATGGTCCTCTTCGGCCGCTAAGCCTGCTGATGGCGGTGCCAGCAGTAGCAGATCAGGACCGTCAGGATGACCCAGAACATCAGCCGTCCGCTGTGCTGGCCGAGGTGGATGAGGTCATGGCCTAAAAGGACTTCGATGACGACCCGCGGGACCTTGCCGACAGCCGTCGCCAGGAAGTGGTCTTTCTGGCTGAGGTGGCTGACGGCGGCGATAGCCGTAAAGGGGACGTTGGGGATATACGGAATGGACCGGGCCATGGCCAGCGTCGAGAAGCGGCTGTATTTATCGAGCTGATTCCGCAAGTGATGGCGGGAGATGACGTGGAGGGCCTGGCGGCGCAGGACCGTCCGCAAGATGAGGAAGCTCAGTTCCGTCCCCAGGACTTCGCCAATCCAGGAAATGATAAGGCCCGGCACGAGGCCGAAGATGGCTCCGTTGACGGTCAGAAAGGGAATCGACGGCAGACCGGTCATATCGGTGACGGTAATCATGAAGATACTGATGAGGGCCGCATAGATGCCGAAAGATGAAATATAATCGATGAGGACGTCGACATCACCGGCCAGGCTCAGGCGGAACAGTTCCTGATAGAAGTCGGGGATGACCCACTGGACGCTCCAAAAAGCCAGGAATAAGCCCAGGCAGACGGCGCCTTTTATCACTTTATCCCATAAAGGCCCATTGCGAATAGCCATAGATATCCCCTTCTCTCACCCTTGATAATTCTATTGTATACCTAAAAAGGGCAGATTCACAAGTGTTTTTTTGTAAACTGCCCAAAGGAGGTTTGAATATGACAAAAATACCGGATGCGCCGAATTTTTTTATCGGCCGCAGTGAAGCCATTGCCCAGAATGATAAATTATCCAATAAAGCCCGTCAGAGCCTGTATACGGCACGGGCCGCCAATACCGTCGATGCCTACCGGTCGGACTGGAACGATTTCTGCGACTGGTGCAGCTATCACCAGCTGTCGTCATTCCCGGCCAAACCGGAAACCATCGTCAATTACATCAACGACCTGGCCGACAACGCCAAGGCCAATACCATCGCCCGGCGCATCAGTGCCCTGACCGAGAATTTCGACGCCGCCGGTCTCAAAGAGAATCCCTGCCGCTACCCCATCGTCAAAAACGCCCTGCGGGGCATCAAGCGCATGAAAGGAACCATCCAGCACGGCAAGGCACCGATTCTCTTCGACGACATCAAGGAAATGCTGACCTATCTTGAAGGCGACGAAATCCAGCAGGTCCGCGACAAGGCCATCCTGCTGGTCGGCTTCTACGGGGCCCTGCGCCGGTCAGAACTGGCCGGCATCGACGTGGAAGACCTGAAGTTCACCCGCCTGGGCCTGCTCATTACCCTGCGCAAATCGAAGACGGACCAGTTCGACCAGGGCCAGATGATTGCCATCCCCATGGTCAAAGACAAGGACCTCTGTGCCGTCACGGCCTTGCAGAAATGGCTCGATGTCAGCGGCATCACGACAGGTCCGGTCTTCCGGGGATTGACGAAGGGGCATCATGTCCGTAAGACCCGGATTTCCGATAAATCTATCGCCCTCATCGTCAAGCACTATGCCGGGCTCATGGGCATGAATCCCGACGACTACGGCGCCCACAGCCTGCGCCACGGCTTTGCCACGTCGGCGGCCCAGCATCACGTCGAAGAACGGCAGATCATGCGCCAGACCCGGCATAAGTCCCAGGCCATCGTGCGCCGCTACATCGACGAAGCCGACCGCCTCATCGACAGCCCGATTTTAAAGATTACCGAAGATTCTCACCCTCACTAATCCACCAGCTGCCGGGCCAGCACCGTCCGCACCTGTTCGGCCCGGCCTGGGGCTACCGGCAGGCGCAGGACCTGGCCCGGACGGATGTCACTGGTGCCGGTCAGGCCGTTTTCTTTTAAAATCGAATCCATGACTTCACGCACATCCGTATCATCACCGGCTGTAACCGAAGCCAGCTGCCAGACGGTCTGCCCCGGTTCGACGGCGACGGAAATGAATTCCTGCGAAGACTGGTAACTCCAGCCGATCTGCGTACACATAAAGAGGGCCAATATGGCCAAGATGACATATTTCATGGCAATCACTCCTGACTTTGAAACGAACGTTCCTGGAACGAATTTTCTTAGAACAACCGTTCGTCGATGGTTTTATTATATCGTCGAACGGTTGTTCCTGTCAAGATATTTTGAACAAACGTTTGATTTTTTTTATGAATTTCGGTATAATGAAGGTAGCTTATACTGGAATTGCTATAACTTTCCAAGACTGGAGTGATATATATGATTAATAATGAAAAAATGCTGACGACCCGTCAAAAACAAATATTAGAATACATCCGCACGTGTGTCCATAAATTCGGCTATCCCCCGTCGGTACGGGAAATCTGCAAGGAAGTCGGCCTGAGCTCGACGTCGACGGTCCACGGCTATCTCCACCGCCTGGAAGATCTGGGCTATATCCGCCGCGACCCGGCCAAGAACCGGACCATCGAACTCCTCGACGAAGGTTCGTGGCGGTCCAAGAAAATCGTCCCCCTGCCCCTGGTCGGCCAGGTCCGGGCCGGTGCCCCCATCTTTGCTGAAGAATGTGTCGAAGACGTCTACCCCTTCCCGGCGGACTTCATCGGCAATGACGACTGCTTCATGCTCGTCGTCCAAGGGGACAGCATGAAGAACGCCGGCATCCTCGAAGGCGACCAGCTCATCGTCCGCCGCCAGGAAACGGCAGAAAACGGCGAAATCGTCGTCGCCCTCATCGGCGAAGAAGCGACGGTCAAGCGCTACTTCCACGAAGCCGACACGATCCGCCTGCAGCCGGAAAATGATGAATATGAACCGATTTATACCCGGGATTGCCAAATCTTAGGCAAAGTCGTCGGCCTCTATCGTCGGTATTAAGGAGGCCTTCTCATGTCTGATTTCTCGGTGGTCCTGCCCGATGACCTTCCCTTATTTTCCGGCATCAGCCAGGAAAAAAGGAAGGCCATGCTCACCTGCCTGGGTGCACGGGTCCGGACAGTCCGCAAAGGGGAATTCCTCGTCCTGGCCCAGGATGAAGTGAATTACATCGGCATCGTCCTCAGCGGCGAAGTCCATATGATCCATGAAGACCGCTGGGGCGACAAAGCCGTCCTGGCCGTCATCCGCAGCGGCGGCCTCTTTGGCGAAACCTTCGTCTGCGGCACAATCCTGCAATCCATCGTAACCTTCCAAGCCGTCAAGAACACGCAGTTCCTGGTCCTCCCCTTCCAGAAGGTCCTGCACATCTGTACCAATGCCTGTCCCTTCCATCACCAGCTCATTGAGAACATGCTGCATCTCATGGCTGACAAGAATGCCCAGCTGCTGACCAAACTAGAAGTCGTTTCCAAGAAGAAGCTGCGCAAGAAACTATTGACCTACTTCTCATTCCAGTCTGAACAGGCCGGCAGCCAGACCTTCACCATCCCCATGACCCGGACCCAGCTGGCCGACTATCTCTGTGCCGACCGCACGGCTGTCGCCAGGGAACTGGCTCACATGAAAGACGAAGGCCTCATCGAAATAAACCAGCAGCGGGTGACGCTGTATTGAAAAAAGGCGCTGTCACATGAAGACAGCGCCTTTTTTAGTGGTTAGCAGTTAGTAGCTAGGGGTTAGCAGATGGCTTTAAATTTAAAGGTTTTCTCTGCAAACTACAAGCTCTGTGCTACAAACTATAAGGCAAAGGGACCTCGCATGATGGCAAAAACCATCGTGTGAGGTCCCTTAAACTTAAAAGTTTTTTCGTTCACAGTTCATCGTTCATCGCGATGAGTTGATATTTTTAATTCCATACGACCTACGATCAACGTAAAAAGAGGCTGTCTTAATGCGACAGCCTCTTTTTTTCTGTAGGGGCTCACACGTGGCGAGCCCGCTCCGGGATATGTCCTATCATCCCTGACGGGCGCCCCACGTGGTCGCCCCTACAATTCACGGACTACTCTAAAGAAAGAGCAACCTCTCAGTCAGCTTCGCTGACAGCTCTCCTTATAGGAGAGCCACGAGCACGAGCCACTAATCTTTTTTGGCTGCGATGCCGTAGGGAATGGACAGGAAGAGGACGGCACCGACGATGTTGCCCAAGGTGACCATGAACAGGTTGTAGAGGTAACCGCCGACGCTGACGGCCGTACCGGCGGGATTCAGCAGGCCCAGGGTCAGGACGGTCATGTTGGCTACGCTGTGTTCAAAGCCACAGGTAAAGAAGGCGTAGAGGCACCAGAAGACCATGATCAGTTTGCCGCTGTCCGATTTGCAGCGGAAGCCGCACCAGACGGCCAGGCAGACCAGGACGTTACAGAGGATACCTCTGAGGAAGAGGACCAGCGGCGGCAGGCTCATCTTCATGGCAGCGGCATTGGCCAAAGCCTGGCCGACGCCGCCAGCCGTGCCGGCAGCACCATAGAAGAGCAGGGACAGGACGATGGCGCCGAACCAGTTGCCCAGGTAACAGACGACCCACAGGCGGATGACGTCCGTCAAAGTGACCGTCTTCGACCGCCAGCCATTGTAGAGGACGAAGGCGTTACCCGTGAACAGTTCCGCCCCGGCGATGATGACCAGGCTCAGGGCGATGCCGAAGGACAGGCCCATGGCGATCTTAGTCATGGGAATGGCGCCCAAGGTACCGCTGACCGTAAAGGACAGGAGGATGCCAAAGCCGATATAGGCACCGGCTAAGGCCGACAACAGGAAGTATCCCAGGGGATTCTTCTTCAAGAGGCCTACTTTCGCAGCTGCCCCGGCCGCGGTCGCAGCGTATTCGTCGTTGTACATAGGCTCCTCCTTATTTCAGCGGCAACGGTTTCTGGAATACATCCAGATCGGCCGGATTTACGTCTTTGCCGACGTAGAACGGTTCCGATTTCAAGCCGACATAGCGGATACCGGACCAGTTGAGAGGACGGTAGATTTCCGCTTTTTTCGGCAGATGGACGTCCTGGAGGATGAACTTGATGAATTCTTCCGGACCCGTACGGTCTACCATGTAGCCGATATGTTCCTTGCCACCCGGAGCGGTCGGGTCGATATATTTCTTGGCAAAAGCATAGACGTTGGAGATGATCTTCACGACGCTGTCTTCATCAGCCCATTTGATGAAATCGACGCCCATGCGCGGGTTCTTTTTGCCTGTACGGCCCAAAAGGGTGATACGGAAATACTGTTCCTTGCTGCGCGTCCAGGCACGGTTCGGGCAGGCCCAGACACAGACGCCGCAGCCAATGCATTTTTCGACATTGCGGACAGGACGGAAATTCTTCATCTGCAAGGCTTCGACAGAGAGCTGTTTACACTTGCGGACGCACATGCCGCAGCTGACGCAGCGGCTGGCATCGAACTGAGGTTCCGTCATGCCCATGACGCCGAAGTCATGCATGCGGATTTTGTCGCAGTCGTTGGGACAGCCTGTAAGGGCAACTTTGACGTGCAGGTCGTTCGGGAAAATAGCCTTTTCGATCCGTTTCGCCAGGGCCGTCGTATCGTAGTTGCCAAAGGGGCAGACGCGGTTGCCGACGCAGGCCATGACATTTCGGGTACCGGACGCTTCAAAGCCAGCGCCTCGTTCGCTCTGATTGATGTCGAGTTCATCGATGATCGGCTGGAGAGCCTTCTTTACTTCTTCAACTTTTTCAAAGGGAATCCCCATGATTTCAAAGCCCTGACGGATGGTCAGATGGATTTCGCCATTGCCGTACGTTTCGGCAATATGCTGGACCTGACCCAGGACCTTGGCATTCAGGGAACCGCCGGGTACACGTACACGGGCTGAAGCCATATTACGATTTTTTGTTACCCGGAAAGCGTATTTCTTTAACTTACCGCAATTCATATCCATAATGTATCAGCCTCCTAGTCGATCAATGTACGAAGTTCGGTGTATTTGAATACCGGCCCGTCCTGGCAGACGTAGACTTTGCCAATGCGGCAGTGGCCACATTTGCCGAGACCGCAGCACATTTTGCGCGATTCAGAGAGCCAGATTTTTTCTTCATCGAAACCGAGTTTAATCAATTCCTGGATGGAGAACTTGATCATCATCGGCGGACCGACGACGACGGCGATGGCGTTGTCGAAGTCCTTGAGGGGCAGTTCCGGGATATACTGGGTGACCAAGCCGACATGGCCGTCGTAATCCCCTTCTTCCGGAGCCTTGTCGACGGTGCAGATGAAGTTCATGCCGTCTTCAATCCAGCGCTTGAGGTCTGCTTTGAAGAGGATATCTGCCGGCGATTTGAAACCGGAGATGACAGTCAGGCTCTTGCATTCGTCCATGTGGTCGGCGAAGTAGTCGATGACGCCGTGGACCGGGGACAAGCCGGAGCCGCCTGTGACCAGGACGATTTCCTTGCCTTTGAACATATTGACGTCGAAACCGTTGCCATAAGGCCCGCGCATGAAGAAGTGGCCGCCGACATAGTTTTCAAAGATTTCATCGGTCAGGCTGCCGACTTTACGGATGGTGAAATCCAGGGAATGGTCGGTAATGCCGCTGACGGAAATGGGCGCTTCACCGTATTTCGGGATAGAGATTTCAAAGAACTGGCCCGGTTTGACCGGATGTTCTTTGCCGCGGTCATAGGACATACGGAAGGTATATTCCACATCAGCATGTTTAATGACTTCTAAGATTTCCGAACGGAACGGTAAATATTCGTTATTCATTCTCTGTGACCTCCTTCATGCCTTCCGGCAGTTTGACATTGATGCAATGGCTGAGCGAAATGTATTCCGGACAGATGGCATCGCAGCGGCCGCAGCCTACGCACATCTGGAAACCGGAACGCTGTTTGAATTCCAGCGTCTTATGGAGCACTTTGAAGCGCATCCGTTCGCCCGCCTTCTTGCGGAAGCAAAGGCCACCGGCAACCAGGGTATAGTCGTCGAACATACAGGACGTCTGTACGCGGCGGCGTTCACCGGCTTTATGGTCTTCCGTGAAGAACACATCCTGCATGGACCAGCAGGTACAGGTCGGACAGGCCAGGGTGCAGCGGCCGCATTTGATGCAGCGCTTGTCGTATTCATCCCATACGTGGGATTTGGCGATAGCCGACGAGAGGTTTTCCGGAATGTGTACCTGGAGCTTGTTTTCCGTCACATGATCCGGGACGACGTCGACTTCCGGTGCCTTGGCTTCGCTGACAGCTTTCCCAAGGACGTCATCTTTGACATCGAGGAAATACTGGCCGTCTTTGACGTTCAAGGCGACATCGTAGTTATCGCTGGTATTGGTGCCCATGGAAACGCAGAAGCAGTTGTCGAATTCCTGGCTGCAGCCCATGAGGACGAATTTGACGCGGTCGCGGACGCGTTTGTAATAATAGTCTTCCGGACCGTTCTGGAGGTACATGTAGTCGAAGCGCTTGATGGCGTGCAAGTCGCAACTGCGCAGCAAAATGATGGCACCCTTTTCCGGGGCTTCGGCTTCGGTGACGGTATTTTCATTGAAATAGAACAACGTCTGGCAAACGGGCAATAAAACGTCTTTTGCCGAGTAGTCGGACCGTTTGTCCCAAACGATTTCTTCCGGTTTGGTGATCTTGCCATAGCGTACGATATCCTGCATCGAAGAACGTCCCGTGCCGGCAAACAGTTTCGGAGCGTAAATGTCATACGTATCCGACCATTTGGCAAAGACCGTGCCCAATGCATCTGCATTTAATTGATAGCCCATGCTGTTACCCTCTTTCCAAAAAATATAAATGAGAAATATGATTAATAAACAAATACTTTTTTTCACATACACCGTGACGACATCATAAGCCGCCTCGTTGATTTTATGATAACAGCGGGAGAAGAAAAAAACCGTTGCCGTAGCAACAGTTTTTTCATTTTTTTCTAAATACTATGCTTTTTTATCATCTAAAATCGTTATCGTTGAGGAATTTAAATACATCATACTTTTTCCCATAATCTTTTCTTTTCAGGTCCTATGACTCATCATAACACTGTAACTTATTACAGGTAGTCCATGCTGTCTTTGCATACAGAAAAAGAGGCTGTCGCCTGAAGACAGCCTCTTTTTGAGTGTTAATAATCATTCAAAATCGTTGTGGAATTTAATCTTGCGATACGTTTCAAAAGTCATCCACTTGTCGAAGAGTTCGGCATCGGAGTTTTCCCCGGCCTTGGCGTAGTCCGCCTTGAAGGCAGCGAATTCCTGCGGCGAATGGACGTTGATGGCAAAGCCGCGGCCGTTGACTAAAGGCTGTTCTGTATAGGCATAGCCATCGAGGGCCAGGATGTTGGCGACTTTGGCATCGCGGATTTCGACGGCAACCTTGTCGCGGAGGATGAGGATGTCGAAGTTATCCGGATAGGCATAGGTTTCGCCTTTCGTCGGGATCGTATCGCCGATGTGGTACTGGTGGAAGGCCGGTTTGGCCTTGGTGATATTGAGGCTCTGCATGCCGTAGAAGAAGTCTTCAAAGACGTCGCCGCGAGCCTTCAGGGAGCCGTTGACGAAGGTGTGGTCGGCGTTGGTATCGTTAACGTCGATGACGACGCCGCAGGCCGAGGTCATATTGGTGACGCGGTCGATGAGGATGAGTTCGCCCAGGACCTTGTGATGGCTGAAGGTATCGACGACAATCGGTTCCTGCAAGAAGAGCGTGCAGACGGCGATTTCGTTCTTCGTAAGGCTCGAAGCGCGTTTCTTTTCGCCTGTATTGACGTCGATGGTGTAGTCGATATCAGTGAGGACGCCGACGATTTCCTTGGTCCCCAATTTGACGACGTATTCTTTGCCGACGGCCAGGTCCTGGTCATCCATCCAGAGCATGGTCGCTGTAATGCGCTGACTCAGGGCGACGTCCGTCCCCTTGGTAAAGACGCAGCCCCGGGATACGTCGACTTCGCGGTCGAGCTGGACGTTGACCGGCTGGCCTTTGACGGCCGAATCAACGGTATCGAAGCCGATGAGGATGGATTTGACCTTAGCTTCTTCCTTGCTGGGCAGGGTCGTAATCGTATCGCCGACGGCCAAGGCGCCGCTTTCGATCTGGCCCTGGAAACCGCGGAAGGTGTGGTTCGGGCGGCAGACGCGCTGGATGGGCAGGTAAAAGCCTTCTTCTTTGTCTTCTTCGACGTTGACCGTTTCCAGATAGTCGAGGATGGTCGGCCCCTGGTACCAGGGCATATTGGCCGACGCCTTGGTGACGTTGTCCCCTTCCGTCGCCGAGACGGGGATGAGGATGACGTTGGCCAGTTCCAATTCGTCGCGGAGCTTGGCGATCTGGGCCTTGATTTCTTCAAAACGTTCCTGGCTGTAGCCGGCCAGGTCCATCTTGTTGATGGCGAAGATGAAGTAGCGGATCCCCATGAGAGCGCAGATGCGGGCATGGCGGCGGGTCTGGACCAGGACGCCCTTGGTGGCGTCGATGAGGATGATGGCCAAGTCGGCAAAGGAAGCGCCGACGGCCATGTTGCGCGTATATTCTTCATGGCCCGGCGTGTCGGCGACGATGAAGCTGCGGTTGTCCGTGCTGAAATAGCGATAGGCTACGTCGATGGTAATGCCCTGTTCCCGTTCTGCCATGAGGCCGTCCAGGAGCAGCGAGTAGTCGATGGCCCCGCCGCGGCTGCCGACCTTGCTTTCCAGTTCCAGGGCCTTCTTCTGGTCGGCGTAGAGCAATTTGGCGTCATAGAGCAAATGACCGATGAGTGTCGATTTGCCGTCATCGACGCTGCCGCAGGTAATAAATTTTAACAAGCCGTTTCCGTTTCTATCCATTTTAGAAATACCCCTCTCTCTTTCTGCGTTCCATGCTGCCAGCTGCTTCATTATCGATGACGCGGCTCGTCCGTTCCGACGATACGGCGCTCAGCGTTTCATCGATGATGGCATCCAGCGTATCGGCATCGGATTCGATGCCCCCTGTCAAAGGATAGCAGCCCAAGGTCCGGAAGCGGATCTTCTTGTGCATGATTTCTTCTCCCGGCTTGAGGCGCATGCGGTAGTCGTCGACCATGATGATGTTGCCGTCACGATAGACGCAGGGCCGTTCCTTGGCAAAGTACAAAGAGACGATGTCGATGTTTTCCCGTTTGATGTACTGCCAGATATCTTTTTCCGTCCAGTTGGAAATAGGGAATACGCGCATGCTTTCGCCTTTATGGATGTGCGTATTATAGAGCTTCCACATTTCCGGGCGCTGGTTCTTCGGGTCCCAGGCCTGGGCTTCATTGCGGAAGGAAAAGATACGTTCTTTGGCGCGGGATTTTTCTTCGTCCCGGCGGCCGCCGCCAAAAGCAGCGGTGAAGCCGTATTTGTGCAGGGCCTGCTTGAGGGCCTGGGTCTTCATGATGTCCGTATAGGCTGCGCCGTAATCGAAAGGATTGACGCCCTGTTTGACGCCTTCCTGGTTGATGTATTCAATGAGCTGCAGGCCGTACTTCTTCATGGTTTCATCGCGGAAGCGGATCATTTCCTTGAACTTCCACGTCGTATTGACATGGAGGAACGGGAAAGGCGGCTTTTCCGGATAAAAGGCCTTCCGGGCCAGGTAAAGCATGACAGAACTGTCCTTGCCGATGGAATAGAGCATGACCGGCTTTTCACATTCCGCAGCGACTTCGCGGATGATGTAAATCGCTTCGGCCTCTAACTTGTCGAGATGCGATAATGCACACATAATATGAATCCCCCTATTGATAAAATGCAGTTTCCAGTTCGTAGTTTGTAGTTTGCCGTAATGGGTGCTCTTTTACTACAAACTCGCTACTACAAACGGCAAACTAATTAATATGAATTCGCCTGTTTGCGGTCGACGGTGATGGTCTTTTCACTGCCGTCGGCCTTATGGATATGCCAATGCAGGTAGTGGCCGTCAGCAGTGACGTTCATCGTGCTGCCGCGGCCGCCCATATCGGCGCCGAGGTAGAAGTCGATGGCCTGGACCGGGCAGACTTTGACGCAGGATACACAGCCCCAGCAGTCCTTGGGATAATGCATCCAGGCCTTGCCCTGGCCGTTGCGGTCGATGAGGCTGCCCGGGCAGACGTCGATGCACTGGCCGCAGCCGATACAGCGTTCCTGCTTAATGCGTATGCTCATAAGTTTCCCCTCCTGGTACTAAATCGCGGTAGATCATGTGGACCTGGCCGTCTTCGTCCATGCGGGAGTTGACGTATTTCAGCCAATCCGCACGCAGTTCCGGATAATCGAGGTTTTCCGCAAAGGAATGCCACCGCGTTTCCTTACGGGCCCGCAGGTGGGCGATGAGGACCTTGCAGACCGTCAGCCGTTCGCGCAGTTCGTAGACGAAGAGCAGTTCATGGTAATCGCTGGCGCCGACGTGGGCGGCCAGTTCCATGAGCTGGTCGATCTTTTCATCGGCCAGGGCCAGCTGCTTTTCGTTGTACTGGTAATGGCTGCCGATGCCGCCGGCGTAGGTATCCATGACTTTCTGCATGGCTTCTTCCAGCTGTTCCACAGTGAAGAAGCTGTCCGTCTCACCGAGGGCGGCGTTGTATTCGGCTACCTTTTCGGCGAGGATGGCCTTTTCCTGGGCTTCATCGAGGCCGGATACATCGCTCAGGCCCTGGCGGACCATATCCTTGGCGGCGATTTCCCCTTCGACCAGGGCACCGGTGACGTATTTCTGCGGACAGCCGCCGGCGACGTCGCCAGCCGCATAGAGGTGGCGGATCGTCGTCTGGCGGTTTGTGTCGACCCAGTAGCCGCTGGCCGTATGGCCGCCGACGACGTACGGTTCGGTCCCTTCGATTTCGACGTTCTGCTGACTCGGCAATTTCCCCGACTCGATCCATTTCAAAGTCTGGCTCGGCGCCATGTTGAGGTAGGCCTTGAGGAGCGATTCGTCCTGGGCCGGCGTGATGCCTTCCGTGCGGAGATAACAGGGACCGTTGCCGTCCAGCGTTTCCCGGACCGTGCCGTACAGGCGCTGGGACGTAGTCAGGCCGTATTTCTGTTCATATACGTCACCGCGGGCGTTGACCTGCTTGGCCCCGACGCCCTGGGCGATAGTCCCTGTCGGCGCGATGGTATCCTTACAGCGCAGAGCGATGAAGCGCATTTCAAAGGTCGTCATCTCAGCCCCGGCCCGGATGCCCATGGCATAGCCGGCACCGGTGTTGAAGGGACAGTACCACATCTTGTGCCGGGAAAAACCGGGATTGTTGGGCCGGTAGAGGCCGGCTGCGCCGCCTGTCGCACAGAGGACGGCTTTGGCCCGGATTTCATAGGCCGTGCCCGTGCGCATATCGAAGCCCAGGGCGCCGGCAATGGTATTGTCGCGGACGATGTAGTCGGTAATATTCAGATGATTGATGACCTGGACGCCATCGAGCTTCTTGACGGCGTCGGCCAGGATGGTCTTGATATTTTCGCCATTGATCTTGATGTTGCGCGTGCCGCGGGCGACGTATTCTCCTTTTTCGTCCTTCAAGATGACCAGTCCCAGGTCTTCCAGCTTCCTGGTGACTTCGTTGAGGCCTTCGGACATGGTGAGGAGCAAGTCTTCCCGGACGATGCCGGCTGCGTCTTTCTTGGCGTAGTCGACGTAGAACTGCGGCGTATGGCCCTTGGTGATATAGGCGTTGAGGGCATTGACGCCGGCTGCCAGACAGCCGCTGCGGCGGATATCGGCCTTTTCGGCGATGATCACGGATGCATCAGACAGGCTGCGGAGGGTCAGGGCGGCATAACAGCCGGCCGTCCCGCCGCCGATGATGAGGACATCCGTATGGATGATCTTCTCGCTGGTAATCTGCATAACATAGACTCCTTCGTTAAATATAGAAAACGTCGGCCGAGGTCATGGCGCTGTTTTCTTTTAAATACGTCTTGTCGCCGTCGAGGACGTACAAGCGGTAAATGAGGACCTGGACGGTCTCGCCGACAGACAGCGGCGGGTCGTCGAAGGAATATTCGCCGTGGATGGCCAGGCCCTTGATGCGGACGGTCACGTCGAGGTGGCTGCCGCGGAAGACGACGGCTTCGACCGTCCCTTCTTCAGCAGCGCTGATATACTGCTTCATCGTGCCGTGTTTGTAAATCTTGAGGAACTCCGGCCGGACGATGGCTTGTTTGCCTGTGCCGACTTGCAGGAATCCCGTGAGGATGTTGCAGTTGTCGATGACAACTGGAGTTCCGATAAATTGAGCCACAAAGGGCGTCCTGGGCTGGCGGTAAATATCCAGCGGCGTCCCAACCTGTTCGATATGGCCGTGGTTGGTGATGATGATTTCATCGGCCACTTCGACGGCTTCGTCCTGGTCGTGGGTGACGAAGATGCTGGTAATGCCGACGCGGTGGATCGTATCCTTGAGCCAGTTGCGCAGTTCCTGGCGGACCTTGGCGTCGATGGCGGCAAAAGGTTCATCCAGGAGCAGGACCTGGGGATTCGGCGCCAGGGCCCGGGCAAAGGCCACGCGCTGGCGCTGGCCGCCGGAGAGCTGGTTGGGATAGCGCTTTTCCATGCCCGACAGGCCGACGAGGTCGATCATCTCCAATACGCGCTGGCGTATCTCCTCTTTCGGCCGCTTCTGGATTTCCAGGCCGAAGGCGACGTTGTCGTAGACGGTCATATAGCGGAACAAGGCGTAGTTCTGGAAGACGAAGCCGATGCCCCGCTTGGCAGCGGGAATGTCGTTGACCCGGCGGCCGTCGATGAAGATGTCGCCGCTGTTGGGATTCTCCAGGCCGGCCAGCATGCGCAGGATCGTCGTCTTGCCGCTGCCGCTGGGACCGAGGAGGGCGACGAGCTTGCCCTTGTCGATGCCGAAGGAAACGTCGCGCGACGCGTGGAAGGACCCGTAATTCTTTTCGATGTGTTTCATTTCGACGTACATGAGCTTCACCTCCTTTATGACGTTTTATCGGCCTTGGCTTCGAGGAAAGTCCGGAGCAGCAGGACGATGATGGCTAATAAGACGAGCAGTGACGATACGGCAAAGGCCGCCGTAATGGCATCGGCCGCCCCCGATTGGTAGAGGGCGTCGATTTCCAGGGGCAGCGTAAAAGTCTCGCCGCGCAGTTTCGACAAGGCGCTGACGGCACCGAATTCGCCCAGCGCCCGGGCCGTGCAGAGGACGATGCCGTAGAGCAGGCCCCATTTGATCTGCGGCAGGGTGATGCGGAAGAAAATCGTCCAGCCGCTGGCTCCCATGAGGGCCGCCGCTTCCTCTTCATCGCGCCCGTTGGTGCTGAGGACAGGGATGATTTCCCGGAAGACGAAGGGAAAGGTGACGAAAATCGTCGCCAAGATGACGCCGGGAACGGCAAAGACGATTTGGATATCCGTCCCCCAGTAGTCGTTGAGGACTTCGATCCACTGACCGATCCAGCCCATGCGGCCGAAGGTCATGATGAAGGCCAGGCCGGCGATGACCGGCGAGATGGAAAAAGGGATGTCGATAAGGGTCGTCAGGAAATGCTTGCCCCGGAAGTCGAATTTGGAAATAGCCCAGGCCGCACCAAGGCCGACGATAGTATTGACGATGACAGCGGCGACCGTGGCGATCAGGGTCAGGCGCAGGGCCGACAGGACGTATGGCGTCGTCAGGGCCTGTACGTAGAAGTCCCAGCCTTCGGCCAGCGAGTTGGTGAGGACCGACACGAGGGGGACGATGAGCATGACCACGACGAAGACGACGCTGATCGTGAGCAAGGCGATTTCTGTCTTACTGTGTTTCATAATGGCTCCCCTCCTCTACTGGACGCGCCGGGCCTGATGGACCTGGATCATATTGATAGAAAACAGTGTGACAAAGGCGATGACCAGCATGGCCAGGGCGATGGCCGTGGCGCTGGCGTAATCGACGTAATTGAGCTTCTGCATGATGACGTAAGAAACGACCTGCGTATGATGCTTGGCACTGTTGCCGGAAATGTAGATGACGCTGCCGTATTCGCCGAGGCCCCGGGCAAAAGCCAGGCCGAAGCCCGTCAACAGGGCCGGCCGCAGTTCCGGGAAGATGATGCGACGGAAAATGGTGAACTGCGACGCGCCGAGCATGCTGCCCGCTTCTTCATACGTCGGGTCGAGCTTCTCCAGGACCGGCTGGATCGAGCGGACGACGAACGGGATGCCGACGAAGACCATGGCGATGGTCAGGCCGATTTTGGTATAGGCGATCTGGATGCCATAGCTGGCAAAGAAACTGCCGAAGAAGCCCGTATCGGAATAGAGCTTGGAAAGGGTGATGCCGGCGACAGCCGTCGGCAAGGCAAAGGGCAGTTCGATGACGCCGTTCAGGAGACGTTTCCCGAAGAAATCGTAGCGGACCAGGACCCAGGCCAGGATGAAGCCAAAGACGCAGTTGACCAAAGCCGCCAGGACAGAACAGGAAATGCTGGTGATGAAGGCGTTGCGGATGCCGCTGTTGGTGATGAGCTTGGCATAGTCATTGGCCGTCAGCTGCAGGGAGTGCGCCAGGACCGACGCCAGCGGGATGAGGATGAGCAGGGACAACATGGTAAGGGTCATGCCCATGGACAGGCCGAAGCCGGGAATAATCTGATTGCGCCCGCTGGAACGGGCAAAAAAGTGTTTCATCCGGCTCCCCTCCTATGCATCGCCGTTGACGTCGGCCATGATCTTATCGAACAAGGCGTCGTCGTTGAAAAATTTAACATACGCAGCCTCCCAGCCGCCGAAATCGCTGATCTTGGTCAGCTTGACCTTGAGATCGAAGCGGTCGGCATAACGCCGGAGGATATCCGGATTAGACGGCCGGAAACCGTTCTTGGCGGCCAGTTCCTGGGCCTCATCGGAATAGAGGTAGGCCAGGTATTCATGAGCCGCCTCTTCATGACCCTTGCGCCGGGCCAGGCGGTCGACGACAGCCACGCTGGGCTGGGCCAGGATACTGATGCTGGGCACGACGAGGTCGAACTTATCGGGATATTCGCGCATCGAATAAAGCGCTTCGTTTTCCCAAGCGATAAGGACGTCACCTTGTCCGTTTTCGACAAAGGTCGTCGTCGAGCCGCGGGCGCCGGAATCCATGACCGTCACATTGCGGTACAAGTCGGTCATGAAGGCCCGGGTCTTGATTTCATTTCCCCCGAAATGGTCAAGGCCCCAGCTCCAGGCGGCCAGGAAGTTCCAGCAGGCGCCGCCGCTGCTCTTCGGGTCCGGCGTAATGACGCTCACGCCGGGCTTTACCAGGTCGTCCCAGTCGCGTATCCCTTTCGGGTTCCCCTTGCGGACCAGGAAGACGATGGTCGACGTGTACGGCGCCGAATCGTTGGCGAAATCCCCCTGCCAGCCTTCATGGATGAGGCCGGCCCTTTCGATGAGCGACACATCGTGGGCCAGGGCCAGGGTCACGACATCGGCCTTGCTGCCTTCGATGACCGACCGGGCCTGACTGCCCGATCCGCCATGGGATTGGATGATGCGGATATCCTGGCCTGTCGTCTCACGATAGTGCTGCTGGAATAATCCATTGTATTCTTTATATAACTCACGGGTTGGATCATACGAGACATTGGTCAGCGTCATCGTGCCGCCGCCCCCGGCGTCATCGCTGCGTCCGCAGCCAGCCAGGGCCCCGGCGACGGCCAGTGCCGCCGAAAAAGCCAGTATAGCTATGATGTGCTTCTTGTTCATTTTCTTTCCCCCTCTATACCGGCTTAGATTCCTTACCCCTCAAATAAAGCCGTCGATAAATAGCGTTCGCCGCCGTCCGGCAGGAGGACGACGATAGTCTTGCCTTCGTTTTCCGGCCGGCTGGCCAGTTCCAGGGCTGCCTGAAGCGACGCACCGGACGAAATACCGACCAAAAGGCCGTCGGTCTTGGCGACTTCCCTGGCCCGGCCGTAGGCGTCCTCATTGGATACGTCGATCACATCATCTACGAGAGACATATCCAAAACTTTCGGGATGAACCCGGCGCCAATCCCCTGAATGGCGTGCGGGCCCGGCCGGCCGCCGTGCAGGACGGCGGAATCTTTCGGCTCGACGGCGACAATCTGGACGTCCGGCTTATGGCCTTTCAGGCCCTGGGCCGTACCGGTGATGGTGCCGCCTGTGCCGACGGATGAAATGAAGATATCTACCTTGCCGTCCGTGTCGCGCCAGATTTCTTCCGCCGTCGTCTGACGGTGGATGGCCGGATTGGCCGGATTGTCGAACTGCTGGGGAATGAAGGCATTGCCGTAAGAATCCCTCAATTCTTCGGCTTTGCCAATGCTGCCGCGCATCCCCTCGATGCCCGGTGTCAGCACGATTTCCGCCCCCAGGGCCGACACGATTTTACGCCGTTCCAGGCTCATCGTATCGGGCATGGTCAAGATCAGGTGCAGGCCCTTCACGGCGGCGACCAGGGCCAGGCCGATGCCTGTATTGCCGCTCGTCGGTTCGATGATGACCGTATCTTTGTTGATCTTCCCCTGCCGTATCCCTTCGTCGATCATGGCTGCCGCTACGCGGTCCTTGACGCTGCCCAAGGGGTTCATGTACTCCAGCTTGGCCAGGACGCGGGCCTTGAGGCCGTGCCGAGCCTGCCAATGAGTCAGTTCCAAGAGCGGCGTGTTGCCGATCAGCTCTGTCAAATACGTTGCCACATGCTCCATGTACTCAGCTCCTTTTTGGCAAAAAGAAAAGCGCCGCCTGCTGATGCAGATGGCGCTATAAATAGACGTATGCCCATGACTTCATCTGCCAGGTTATTTCCTGCTGGAATTGGCACCTTACCTACGTAGGTTGCCGCAGCGTCATTGGGCCAGTCCCTCAGCTGCTCTGGATGAATAGGTTTCGTATTGTATTGTCCTTATGAATGGTTGTACAATACGATCATATCATACAACACATGATGGTCAAATTTTTTAAGTACCCCATGATAACATACCTCTTTGATGACTAAAATGAATAGCTTCCTATCGGAAACGTTACCAAGAGTGTACACTTTACAGAGTATATTGTCAAGGGATTTTAAGCAGAAACTTTTATATTTTACAATGTAAACGTTATACCCATGGCTTTTGATAGGAATTTAACTTTATAAATTATATTTTTTTATAAGTAAAAAGGGCTTGTTGCATATACAGCAGGCCCTTTTTAGGGATTAGCCGTTAGGGGTTAGCCGTTAGTGTCTAACAGCTAACCCCTAACCCCTAGCTGCTAGCTGCTAACTGCTAACCCCTAACCCCTAACTGCTAACTGCTGACACCCTCAATGCGTCGCCGTGGGCTGGGCGTCGTGATGGGCCGTTTTGTTGTCGGCGTGGACGAGTTCTTTGCCGCAGTGGTAGACGATGGAGATGGCCAGGACCATGAGGGCGATGGCCAGGACGAACTGCAATCCTTCGATGAGGAGCGACCAGTTACCCGAGGCAATCTTGATGATCAGGGCATAAGCCGATTCGACGAGGGCTGTCATGGTAACGCAGAACATGACGACCATGGGGACGTAGAGCATGAAGCTCTTGCGGCCTGTCGTCTTGAGGAAGACCGTCAGGCAGATGAGGACCATGGCCGACAGCAGCTGGTTGGCCGAGCCGAAGAGAGGCCAGATGTTCATGTAGCCGCCTAAGCAGAGCAGGAAGCCAAAGAACAAGGTGATGACCGTAGCAAAATACTTATTGACGCAGATTTTCTGGATCGTGTTCATTTCCTGTCCTTCATCGACGCTGAACAGTTCCTGGAAGGACATACGACCGATACGACCGACGGCATCGAGGGTCGTCAGGGCCAGGGCCGATACGCACATGGTCATGATGCAGGCAGCTGCCGTCTGGGACAGGCCGAACATGGTGAAGAAACCAGCGACGGCGCCGGAGAAGATCTGGAACGGTGTGCCCGAAGCGACGTGCCCGTTGGAAGCGGCAGCGCAGGCGATGACCAGGGAAACGACACCTAAGACCGATTCGACACACATGGAACCGTAGCCGACGAAGACCGAATCCTGTTCCTTATCCAGGGTCTTCGACGACGTACCGGACGAAACGAGGCTGTGGAAGCCGGAAACGGCACCGCAGGCGATGGTGATGAACAGGATTGGGAACAAATCCTTGCCGCCGACCGAGAAGGACGTGAAGGCCGGCATATTCAGCGTCGGCTGGGCGATGAAGATACCGATGACGCCGCCGGCGATCATCATGAGCAGCAGGAAGGCGCTGATGTAGTCACGCGGCTGTTTCAGGAGCCACATGGGCATGATGGAAGCAAAGAAAATATAAGCGAAGATGATGTACAGCCAGGTCATGCGGTCCAGGTAAATCGGCAGGTCGATGCCGACATAGAGCATGGCGATCAAGAGGACGATGGCGATGACGAAGCGTACTTTTTCACTGGGATTGAACTTCTTGATGAACAGGCCAAAGGCAATGGCGACGAAGATGAACAGCATGGAAATGGATGCAGCTGCCGCATTGGGCAGGACCAGGGAACCATCCTTGGCAAAGCCGTTGAACGTCGTAGCGACGATATCGCCGAAAGCGGCGATGACCAGCAGGCTGAAGACCCAGCAGAAGAGCAGGAACAGGCGGCGGCCCGTCGTACCGATGTACTTTTCGATGAGGACGCCCATGGATTTGCCGTCATTCTTCATGGATGCGTAGAGGGCTGCGAAGTCCTGGACGGCACCGAAGAAGACGCCGCCGATCATGAGCCATAAGAAAGCCGGCAGCCAGCCGTAGGCAGCGGCGATGATTGGGCCCGTGACAGGGCCGGCACCGGTGATGGACGAGAACTGATTGGCAAAGACCGTGAACTTAGAAGACGGCGTATAATCCTGGCCATCTTCCAGGCGATGGGCCGGCGTCAGGGCGTTGGGGTCGATGCCCCACGTCTTAGCCAGCCACTCGCCATAGAACCGATAGGCTATCGCCAGGATGACGATAGCACAAGTGACTAAAACAACACCATTCATAGAAATTCCTCCTATACTCCAAAAAAAACAAATGGATTTGTGCGGAGGAGCTGAAGATGTTAAGGTAAATAAAAATGAATGCCATAAAATACATCTTCGCTTCTGCGCATGTGTACGGTATAACACGATTAAAAGGGCCTGTCAAATATACTATTAAGTCATCATCGGCGTTTTACTTATATTTTTTAAGAATAAAAAAGAGATTAAACGTTATGATTTCGTTTAATCTCTTTAACATATTACATGTCAATGTGACAATTATTTATATTTTATGGATTTCAGTTTTTTTCATCCTCAGTGCCCGGATACGCTGGCCTGGCTCGTCTGGCTGGCCTGACTGTGCTGGGCCGCACGCGGACGGCGAACCCGCTTCTTACGGGCAGCGGCTTTTTTGGCATTAGCCTGGAAATTGGCGACGATAGTCCGGGCCAGCCAGCCCATGAGACAGCCTGTCAGCAAGATCTTGACAGCCAGCAAGTCCCACGTCGTCGATAACAATAAGGCCAATACGACAAAAATAGACGTAACGATCGTTTTATTCATGAACAAACACATCTCCCCTGTCGACATACATAAAAATCATCAGACTAATTTTAATTATACACGTTTTTCATGGATTAAACAAGGGCTTGTCGCACATGCGACAGCCCTTGTAAGCCGTTAGCCGTTAGCAGATGGTTTAAAATTTAAAACCATCACCTCAAACAGCAAACCTCATTTTCAAAAGTCAGCCGCATCTGGTACCAAGTGACGCCGCCGTGGACGGAGGCGCTGATGCCTTCGTTCTGGAAGCCGAATTTCGCATAGTACGGGAGGAGCTTGTCTTTGCAGGTCAGGACCAGTCCCTGTCGTCCCTGCTGCCTGGCGTCGGCAATGGCCGCTTCCAGGAGCTTCCCGGCATAGCCATGGCGGCGGCACGAAGGCAGGGTATTGACGCCGAAAATCATCTGCCAGGCCCCCTTTTCGTCATGCATGGCCGCCTGAGCGTACATGGCGTCAGTCAAATCCCGTTCATCCGTCACCATGCCGTCGACGAAGGACACGAGGTCCCCCTTTTCATCGAAGAGCAACCAGAAATGGGCCGCATAATGGGCCAGGCGGTCCCGGAATTCATCGGCCGTCGCCGCTTCTGCCGGCGGGAAGCAGGCTTTCTCTACAGCCGCCACAGCGGCTAAATCGGCCATCGTAGCCGTCCTGATTTTCATAAACGATCTCCTCTTTCCTATCTATTTTTCCCTCCATTATACAGGCCATCGCCGCCTGCCGCAACAGACAGCCTTCAGGCCTTGCCCCTGAATTTATGAATCAGGCCGGTCCGATTGGTCACGCCGAAGCGGTGATAGAGCTGGGACAGGCGCTTCTTGACAGTGATTTCGGCAATATTGAGGGCCTTGGCGATTTCCTGGTTGGTCTTCCCTTGGGATACCATGTTGATGATGAATTGTTCCCGCGGCGTCAACGCATCTTCGACAGGCTTGATGACGGGCACCTGTTCCAACGAAAAGGCGTCAACTTTGGCCATGAAATCGGCGTGTTCCTGTTTCTGCCGGGCCCATTCCAGGCACTGCGGGCAAAAGAGAGCGTGTTCGGCAAAGGGCATGACGACCTGGTCCGGTTCGGCCATGGCCAGGGCTTTGGCAAAGAACACCTTGGCCTTGTCCATCTTGCCCAGCTGTTCTTCGACGATGGCCAGGAGGATGCTGTCGTATAGCTTGCGCATCGTCGCCACCGGACTGTCCCCTTCCAGGGTCTGCGGGTCCAGGATGAGCTGCAGCTGCTGATATTTGCGCATCGTCAGGAGGATGCGGTGGCGCAGGGACATGAAAGTATCATATAAGGACGGATGACGGTTGAGCAGCTCCAATTGTTCATGGATTTCACTCTGTTTCTCCGACGGCTCTTCCAAAAGGCACGATACGAAAGCCGACGTAATCTTCAAATCCGTGAGCAGCAAGTCGTCGGTCACGATATCCAGCAGCCGCCGGCATACGCGCTGGCACTCGGCAAAATCGTCCATATTCTTCTCGAAGAGGGCAATGCGCGGCAAGAGGAAGAGAGCGATGATGGCCCGCTGCTGTCCGTCCTCCTGGTCGAGCGGCCCTTGCAGGAAGGGCTTCATCAAGGCCTTGGCCACGGAGATATGACCTAAGAGGTACTGTTCTTCGGCAATGATGGCATCCTTCCAGAGGGCGGCGTCACAGCCTTCGATGATCTGGCCGCAGCAGTCGTACAACTGCCGCAGGCACTGGATTTCCTGGGACAACTCGCCAGGCCGCTGCCAATAGGCCACGAGCTGGCCGAAGACGCCCTGGGTCACGCCTTTCATGTAATCATAAGGCAGGCGCACGCCGGTCTGCTGGCACAGGCTACGGGCCTTCTGGAAATAGGGCAGCATGGCCTGGACGACGGGCAGATGGTCCAGGCCTTCCAGGACGTACAAGGCCACCTGGGCCGACGCCGAAAAGGCCGTATGGTCCGCTACGATATCCAGATAGCGCCGGCGGTCGACGGCGGCCTTGCGCGGCCCTGCCGTCAGGTTGATGAACAGCAGCAGGCGCAGGCAGGCCCCGGTGTGGACCATCCAGCTGTGGTCCGGCTCCTGGAGGAAAATATCCAAAAGAGTTTCGACAGGCTGGAAATAGAGGACGGCCAGGCCGCCGCCTGCGACAGCCTGCAAGATGCGGCTGCTATCCTTGGCCCGGACGGCAAAGGAAAAGGCCTCTTTATAGGCGCCTTCCTGCAAGTAACCGTCGCAGATGCGGCACCACATGGCCTGCTGCCAGGGGTAGGAATGTTTGCGGAACTCTTTCTGCAAAAAGCTGGCAAAGCCCGGATGAAAGGTATACTTCCCGGCGTCGTAGTGAAAGGCCAGGAAAGGGTTCTTTTCCCACGCCGACAGCAGGCACTCCGAATCCGATGCCTGATGGCAGAAGGCCCCTGCTTCCCCGGCCGTAAAGTCCGGCATCTGGGCCAGCATGAGCAGAACTTCCTGCAGTTCCTCTGACAGGGCTTCATAGACGCTGCGGAAGAGGTAGAGCATCTTGGCTTTATCCGTCAAAGTCAACAAGCTGATATCGGGCTGATGGAGGCGCTTATAGTTCCGCAGGCCCTCGGTCCAGGCGAACATTTCATGGGACTGGAGCTCTCGGTAGGCAATGGAATTGTGGATGTAGATGATTTCCCAGGGGCTTTTCTCCGTCTCCTCTGCGTCTTCCTGACAGCGGCGGAAAATGAAGGTACAGCGCTGATATTCCTGCAGATAAACTTTATACGACGGATCGGTCCTCAGCTGGCACGAACCCTCAACCAGCCACAAGTCCTCTGTCAGTGCCTTGGCCCGGTACGTTTCCTGGCTCATGACACAGGGGATGAGCCGGTTGGCACTGGCCCGGAAGATATCGCCGACCCGCTGCCGCCCTTCGGCACTCATTTCCCGGCCGGCACCGAGCCAGACGACATCGGGCGCCAGATAAGCCAAGAGCAGGTCCAGACTGGATGAGGCAAAATAGGAATGTAAAATGCGGCGCGCCAAGGCAATCAGACTGCGCCGCGTCGATGAAGTCTTCATAAAAAGGCATCGTCTCCTTTCCCTAAATATTATCTTTTATTGTAATTGAAACGGTGCCTTTTTGTAAACCAGTATGGTATACAGCAGACTTTCAGACATGATATACTTATAAAAAAGTATTGTGAAAGGATATACTCATGAACACGAAGTCCTTCCCGCCATGGAAAACAGCCGCCTGCCTCGCCTGGGCCGTGCTCATCCCCCTCGGCCTGTCTGCCAGCTCGCCGGCCGTCCCGGAAAGGCCGGTCGATGACACAGCGCCTTTGGAGGATCAGGAAATCCCGGTCACGGAAAAAAGCACGTATCCCTATATCGAGATCCACGGCGACTACCGCTGGCTCTGGGGACGGGGCCAGTTCCGTACCGATAGTTTGCCTGCGCCCAATAAGGTCCGCCGCCACGATGAACGGGTCTACCTGGCGACGCGCCGCCTGCGCCTTTTCCCCTTCATCCACTTCAACGAAAAGACGTCGCTGCGCACGCAGCTCGAAGACCTGCGCAACGATAAAGAGCCTGACGCCAACCATCACTTATATCTCGGCCGCCTCTACGTACAGCACGAACAAGACCGGCTCAAAGTCGAAGCGGGCCGGTTCAACTACTATCTCCTGGACGGCAACGTCATCGACAAAAAAGTCGACGGCCTGCGCCTGCGCCTGGGAGAGCGGACTACCGGGCCGGGCAGCCTGACCTTCTTTGCCGGCCGCACGACGGGCTCGGATGACCGACACCGCCTGCGGGGCTGGAGCCTGCTCTACAGCAGCCAGTACGGCCACCTGAAGAGCGACGCAGCCTACCTCGACTTCCGCCGTCTCCAGGACCTGCCTTCTTCGAGGCCTTCCCTGATTGGCCAGAGCCGGGCCGGCACGGGCTTCGACGAACAGCGCATCGCCGAGTGGCGCCTGATGTATGAGCTGACGCCCAAGCTCACAGCCAGCCTGGACCTGCTACACGCCTGGGGCCGCCACGACGCCGACGACTATGATACGACCGATTCCGGTTTCGTCGCCGCCCTGACCTATGGCCACCTCGACGAGCGGCAAAAAGGCTCGTATGAAGCCTGGATACGCTATTACGACCAGCCGTCGGCGTCCATCCTCTACCATACCATGGACGGCGACACGACCTTCTTCCGCCGTATGGGCTTTTGCGGCTGGGGCGCCCGCCTCGATTACATCGTCCAGCCCGGCCTGGCCTGGGCCGTCGAAGGCTTTTCCCTGAAGAACCGCCACCATACGGCCTGGACCGGAGCCTTCCGGGAAACGGTCATCGGCACGAGCCTGACGGCTTACTTCTGACGGACCGGCGCGTAACCTTTATCGGCCGCTTCCACGGCCAGGCCGACCAAGCTCTTGTGGCCGGTCTTGCTGAGCATGTTGCTGATATGGAAACTGACGGTCCGCTTGCTGATCTGCAGTTCATCAGCGATTTCCTGATACGACAGATTCTGACAGACCAGGCGGAGGATATCCAGCTCCCGGTCCGTCAGGCTGATATGGCAGGCCCCAAAGGTCACTTTTTCCCGTACATCCGGGAACAGGTGCTCCCCGGCCAGGGTCCGCTCCAGGCAGTCGATGAAATCACGGGCGGCACTCTCTTTATAGATGAAGCTGTCTGCCCCGGCTTCACGGGCCATTTCAATAAAGCTTACATCCTGGAACCCGGTCATGATGATAACCTTCTGACCGGGATATTTCTTTTTCAGGCACCGCGTCAGGGCGATGCCGCTGTTCTTCCCTTCCATGCAGATGTCCAGGAGGACGGCGTCGGGCCGAAGCCGGTCGCAAGCGGGTTCGACGAGTTCCGAAAAAGACAGGGTGCTGACGACTTCGATATTCCGTTGGCCTTCAAAGATTTTTTTCAGTCCTTCAAGCAGGATTTTTTGGTCGTCTACGATGATCAGTCGGATCATGGTCCTCCCCCATTTCTACAGTAATGATAAAATGCGGTGTCTTGGTCAGCGTCAGACGGCCGCCTAACGCCCGTACCCGCTGCTCCATAGCCTGCAGGCCCGTACCGATCTGGATGGGGCCCGGACAGCCCTGGCCGTCGTCGGCAATGACTAAAGCAGGCTGCCGGCCGGTACCGAAGGTCACGGCAATCGACCGGGCCTGGCCGTGGAGCAAGGCGTTGGTCATGGCCTCGCGGATGATGCGCACGAACTCCCCGGCCCGCCGGGTATCGGCAGGCAACATCCCTTCTACCGTCACGGCGATGCCCAAGTTGCGGTACGTCGTCACCAAGGCATCTAACCGTTCTTGCGGATTGGCCACGGCATCACGCCGCAAATCGGACAAGACGTCTTCGACGAGCGGCAGGATTTCGCTGTAATCGCTGACATTCGGGTTATTCAGGAGCTGCTGCAAGATAGTGATGCGCTGACCCAGGAGGTCGTGTATCTTATAGCGGAGACTCTCCGTCGTCTGCCGGGTCTGAAGGGCTACGAGGCCGTCGAGGACGTCTTTCATTTCTTCATTGCGCTGTTCCAGGACAACGTTCTTCTGGGCCAGTTCCCGGTTCAAGCGATGAAGGGCCGTCACATTGGCTGCCGTAATCTGCCAGCCCGACTGGCGGCGGAAGCGGATAGGGCGCCGCTGCAAGAGCCAGGCCTGGCCAGAATCCCAACGAAAGAGCAGATCCCGGCCCTGGCGTTCCATAGAAAGACCGGGGCGATTGCCACAAAAGGGCAGGAGATGCCAGAAGATGTTGGCATTGCGGACGACTGTGCCGACGAGCTGTTCCATGACGGCATACATGGTAAAGTTGACCAGCACAGGCTCGCCCTTTTCCCAGCTGATGAGGATTCCTTCATCAAGGCAGTCTACGGCCGTCTGGATGGAGCGGGCTGTCAGACGTTGCTGATACTGGTTGTAAGTCCGTGGAAAGATGCGGATCAGGCGCCAGGCCAGACAAACCAGGGCCAGGACCAAAGAGCCTGGCAGCCAGTCATCGAAAACGGGCAGCAACAGGATAGACGCTGCCAGAACCCAGAGGCTGCCTGCCTGACGGTCATGGATCCAGTACACAGCACCTGCCGTCCCGGCCAAGGCGGTGCTGTAGCGCCAGAAATCCGTCGCTTCGTCGTAGACGATACCATTCAGGCTGTCCGTGTAGACTTCATATAAAATCGACGCCACGGCCATGAGCAGGACCAGGCTGCTCCCTTCCAGGCATTTGCGGCCGAGCTGGCGGAACTGGGCCTGCGGCATGAGGAAATAATAAAGGACGCTGTTGGCCAGGAAGAGGCTGAGAATCACACCGATGAACAGGACGACGACATACGTCGGCAAGGTATAGAGATTAACCATGGTCCCCCTCCTTTCCCACACAGACGGTCAGCCGCCGGCCATAGCCTGTATCGTCACAGTCCACGGCGACGTCATAAGCGGCCAGGCCTTGCCACACAGGCAGCCAGTCTGGGCCTTCGGCTTGTTCCAAGACCAGGGAAAAGATCCAGTCCTTCTCCGATTCTCGGAACTGACAGAGCCAATACGATTCATGTTGAGCCAGGGCCGCCTCCCCCACCTCTTCAAAGACATCATATAAGGTCAGGGCTGCCGACGCCGGCAGTCTCCCTGACAGGTCGAAACCGACCCGTCCCTGGAGGCCGGCCTGGTCCAAGTAACGCTGCGATTCCTGCAGTGCCAGGAACAATTCCCGGGCATCGAGGGTCCCGTCTTCCCGTCCCCGCAGCAGGAGGACACAGCGCTTTTTCAGATAACAGGCCAAAACGTGGAGCCGGCAGACGACGGCATCCGTATCGGGACCGGGCCGGGCCGTCTTGAGATAGGTCAGGCGTTCTTCGATAGCCGGGCGCTTCTGAGCAATGATTTCTTCCAACTCCCTATAGATGCGCTGACGGACCTGACGGTCCACGGCTTGGCGGCGGATGGCACCCGCTCGGCAGCGCAGTTCATAGGACCGGGTCAGGGCCCGGTTGACACGGCGCAGGGCGGCCTGTTTTTCCCGCAAAGGGCGGATATCCCGATACCAGCGGACCCAGCCGCCGCGGATGGGCATGGCCTGGGCTTCCCAGTCGGTCTGTACTTTGCGCTCCACGTCATGCGAAGCATAGCAGACACGGCCCCTATCGTCGTAGAGCTGCATAGCCAGGTTGGACTGGCGAAAAAATTCGACATAGCCTTCATTGGCCGGAACGAACCGCCCTTTAGTGACGATTTCCAGCCAGACCAAGGTACAGATGACCGTCGTCAAGACCAATTCGGAATGAAAGATATTTAGCAGTCCCCAGGCGTAGCCGACAACATAGCCGCCATACACCAGGGTACAGGCCAGGGGCAGGACCAGCCGCCAAGACGGGCCTACGCGCTGGCGCAGGGATGCATAACAGAGAGCGCCGTTGACGGCTAAGAACTCGGCTCCATAGGACAAGGCCAAGAGAAAATATAAGGGACCATAGCCATGGTTGCTGTCCGCTACGACAACACCGGCGGAAAAGGTAAAGGCCCATTGGTGGAAATCATTGGTCACGACAGCAACTGCCAGGAGCAGATTCCCCACAAAGACGGCCTTCAGCCATGACGGACAAGGACGGGTCAGGCCGATGTGAGAGGCGACATAGCCAATCCAGACCAACAGGGAAATGAGGATCCCGTAAAAGAGATAATAACTATACCAGCTCCAGCGAATCCCATCAGCCCAAAAAACGGGAAAGCTCAATTTGAAACAGCGGAGCAATATCCAGGCACAGAGAGAGATGATGACGCCGAGATAGGCCTGGCGGACAGGCGGCTGCAGGACCTGGCGCCGCAGGCGGCATCCCCAGAGGATGGTCAGGAACAAAACAGCCATATACCAAGTCAGGTAGTTCGTACCCGTCAAGACGGTAGGCTGGTAACGCTTGAAAAGGCGGTAATCGATTTGTCGGGAAATCTCGTCGGCTTCTTGGAAAAGCGTTTCGTTGTCTGAAATATATTGGCTTGGAGATGGTGGAATCAGGGCGTAACCTTGAGATATTAACATTTCCGATAACTCATAGTCATCCAAAGCCAGTGGGCGTTTAGCTAGTAAACCTTTCTGAAACGATAAAGTCCCTTCAACAGGGACGACAAGATGAATAGGTGCTCCCCGACGCTGCCACTGCCGGGCTTGGTAATCAAAGAGGACCCATACCTGGGCCGGCAAATGCTGCGGTCCTTCTGCCATCTGCAAACGCCCTTGTTCCTGGATGCGCTGCAGCAGGTCCATCCCGGTCTGGCCAGACAGATTCCCATCCAAGCCATAGCTTATGGCTTGCATGAAAAAGAGCGCCGCCGGTTCATCGGCCGTCAGCGCCAGCGATACCGGTGACGTTTCCAGGCTCTGCCAGCCCGTGATGGGAAAAGGACAGGTGTCGGCTACGGCCAGGACGACCGTCGCCGTATAGTGGGGATACCAATAATAAGGAATCTGGCTATTCTGCTGTAAGACCGCAGCTTGAACGTCGTAGGCCTCGATGGCCAGGACATCCTCTTCAGACAACCGGCGCAGCAGCTGGGACGAAGGCTGGCCCTGCACCTCTTCCCCTGCCAGTTCCGTCAAGGTCCGGCCATAAGCCTGGCCATGGTCGTGATCATACAAAAGGACCGCCCCAGGGACTACGGTAAATGCCAAGAGCCAAAAGAGACAGCAAAGACACACCAGCCTGCCCAGTTTCTCCACCTCCGTCACCTGCCTCTCCGTACACATAACCGTTGCTTTTTATTAATTATAACATAAGACAGCTGAACAGACAAAAAGGCGCTGTCGCATGAAGACAGCGCCTTTTTGAGTATTAAGTTTGCAGTTTGTAGTTTTTAGTGAATGGTTTTAAATTTAAAGCCATCTTCTACAAACTCCGTCCTTATTTCTTGACGCGGACACGCTGTACCGTCGGCGTGCCGTCTTTATCTTGATGAATCGTATCGATGCGGATATAGGACAGTTCATTGCTGAATTCACGGGCCAGGCGGTTCATTTCCGGATCCGTATGGCCAAGTCCTTTTTCCATCAGGCGATAGACGATGGCTGCAAATTCATAGCGGGTCATCATCTGGTTACCCTTGAACAAGCCATCGGGATATCCTTCGAGGATACCGTTGCCAGCCAGTTTGCTGACGTATTCGTAAGCCCAGTGGTTATCGGCTACATCGGGGAAGAGCAGGCTCTTATTGGGATCGATAGCCAAGTGGTGCATTCCCTTGAGCTGGGCGATTTCAGCCGCCTGGTCTGCCAAGGCCTGCCGCAGGTCGCGGATTTCCTTGGCCATAGCGACACGGGAGTTGGAAACATGGTTGCCGCGGCCAATTTTCAGGCTGACGCCGGCATTGATCATGTTTTCACCGCCGCCAAAGCTGCCGCCGACGCTGAACATAGTGTCTTCATTGGGCCGATAGATGACACATGACATAATTCAACAACGCAACTGTCATGACAGATAAAAAGGCAAAAAAAAGACTGCCCCATGATGGGCAGAAGCCTTCATGGGACAGTCCCTTACCGTTAGGGCAGATCCAGGCGATAGAGGTGCTGGACGTTCTGCTTACGATTGTAAATGGTGAAATAGACGTGGTTCGTTCCGTCCGTGGTGATGGCATCGGGCGTGTAGACCTGGTCGTCAATCTGATAGGTGATATCTCCGACAGCGGCACCGGTCTTTTTATTGAAAATGCGGAACAGGCCCCGTCCGGTAAACACGACATAGTCCTGAGTCACTACGATAGGTCCGCTGGCGGAAGCTTTCTGCATTCCTGCAGCCAGGCCTGTATTTACTTCAAAGGAACGCAGTTCCTTGCCATCCGGGTCAAAAGCATAAACCGGTTTCGTCCATCCCGTGCCATTGTTCGAACCATTACGGGCCGTCCACTGCATATAGAAGCCGTCTGTATCAGCTGCAATCAGCTTGGGAGCGACTTCGTCTTTAGCAGCCTTGCGCTGGTCCATATAACCAAAGGTAGCCAGCAGTAGTTTGGGATTCGAAAAGCCGTCTTTCGTGAGCGTGCCTCGCGTGATGCCGGCCGTCGCACTGGCCCCTTCGCGATCGAAATAGACCGTATCACTGCCGTAGACAGCCTGGAGAGAACGTTCCCGGTTGCTGCTCAAGGCCGCCTGGTGGACAGCCGAACCGTCATAGATGCCCTGGACATGATTGCCCTGGCAAAAATAGACGTTCTGGCCGTTCGTCGTCAGCCAGTACCGTTTCATCAGACCGATTTCCTGTCCGGCCGAGAGCTTGTCGCCTTTCATCGGGAATTTCCAGAGATGAGCATCGTCTTCCCCTTTCTCCTGAGTCGGAGCATAGACCGCATCGACTGTTACGGCCAGAAGGGAATTGACGAAGTGAGGCAGCTCGGTCCCCGTCAATTCATAGAGCGGTACGTCTTTGCCAGCCAGTTTAAGTGTTTGGATGGCTTCCATCTTCACGGCATCCGCTTTCGGTGATTCCGGTGCGTTACTGCCACATCCGGCCAGGAAAGCGGCGAAAACGAGGCCTGCCGCCACTAGTGAAAGAAGCCGTTTGGTCATCATCTGATTCATCGAAAATACCTCCTTTTCTATAGCCGTCACACAGCTGCTGTTTACGGGCCGACGATAATCCGTCCCTGTCCGGCCGGGTTGCCATAGTCAGCAGCCAGGGTGTCTCCCTTATGGGAGAGATACTCTGCCAGAGCCTCGACGTCGGACAGGCCCGTATCTTCCAGCAGGATGCCGCCTTGCAGGCTGGTCTGTCCATCGCCGCCATGGCAGAGGACGTAAGCCGTACCGCCGACGCGGTAGTCTTCATCGGCCTCGATGGCCTTGCCGTTGACCTGGACGTCTTCGACCCGCCGCGGGCCGGCCACTTTGACAAAACGGCCCTTATCGTCGAGGACGACGGAACTGGGAATCGCCGGATTGATGCGGTAAGTCAGGCCGGACACCTGCAAAAACCCGCCAAATTCCTGAGGATACCGCGAAGCCCCCATTTCCAGGGCATCGAGGAGCTGCTGGCCCGTTACGCTGCAGACGACGAGCTGATTGGAAAAGGGAAAGACCCGGTACAGCGATTCATAGGTCACGACACCGGCTGATAGCGGAGCCCGGAAGGAGCCGCCGTTCAGGAGCGCCACATCGGTATGCAGGCGGTAACGGATGGCATCGACAGCTAAATCGGCCAAGTTCGTTTCCCCGTTCCGGACGCGCCGCTGACCCTCGATATCGGTCACGAAATCCACAGGCAGCGTGGCAACCGGCTGCTGGAGTTGTTCCCGGACGACAGCCATTTCGCGCTGTACGACAGCTTCGGTCGCCGCATCGGCCCCGTCCAGCTTGGTCACTAATTCGCCCCGCACGTGGCCGTAGTCATCGATGACCAATTTGCCGACAGACTGGAACTTCGTTCCCGTCTGTGCGATGAGGACGGGCTGACCTTTGCGGTTCTTGACCAAGCGTTCATATTGTTCATGGGAATGACCATCGATGATGGCCGCCACTTTCTGCGTATGTGCAGCCAAGGCCTCGCTGGTCCAGACCGGGAGCGACCCATTCTGACCTAGATGCGTGACCAGGATAATCGTCCGGGCCCCTTCGTCCCAAGCCTGGTCGATGGCCTTTTGGACTTGTTCATAGAGTTTCTGTCCTGTCGCATCTTCTGAAAATCCGTAGATGAACTGTCCCTTATCGTCCTGGAAGTAACGGGGCGTCGAAGAAATCAAGGTCTGCGGCGTCGTCACGCCGATGAAGGCCGCCTTTTTCCCACCGTCATAAGTCACCATCTTATACGGTGGGAAGACCGGTTTCCCCGTCCGCAGATCAATCAGGTTGCAGCTGTAATAGCCGCCGTTCAGCTGCGGCGCCAGTTCCAGGAAGCGCGCCATGCCGTAGTCGAATTCGTGATTGCCGGGAATGGCGAAATCATAGCCGGCGACATTCATGATGTCGATAATGGCCTGTCCCCGGGTCAGGCTGCCCAGGGGTTCGCCCTGGATAGCATCGCCAGCATCGACGAGCTGCACCGTATCGTCAGGGTTCTTCATCAAGTCCTTCTTATATTGAGCCACCTTGGCATAGCCAAGTTGATTTTCCACACCACAGTGGACGTCGTTGGTATGTAAGACGACGAGGTCGGCGCGGACCTGGCCCGACCCATGCAGGGCCAGGCAGAGAGCCAGGGCCAACCAGTATTTTCTGCCAAAAGCCATCCCATTCCCTCCTTCTCAATAGGCCTTCAATATATAGACAATGATGCCTTTCGTAGAAATTTTCCCCATACCAATCATTCTTAACCAAACGCATTCTTACGTCCCATATAGATGTCATAGCTGTCCTGGAGCATCCATTCGACGATTTCCGCACGGCCTACCCAGGGGCCGGCTGCCGTTTCAGGATGCATGGTGAACCAGGCGATGTTATGTTGGAAGACGTGCCGGTAATACCATTGCTTGCTTTTCAAGGTTATCCCCCGGCGCTGCGGGTCTACTTCATAGACGACGGGAACGGTTTCCCCCTTCTGGGCCCGCGTCAGGATTTCCAGCAGGCCGTTACCGTCGAGGTCGGTGACGGCAAATTCCTTTAAGGGGTTCCCGTCCATCGGGTAAATGGTATCCCAGCATTGCGTAAAAACGTGAATCTGCTGGGCCTCATCAGACTCCAGGCGCACGGACCGGTAAGGGGCACCTTCACAGGCTGAGGCACTGGTGCCGATCAGGCAGGCTGCCATCAGCATGAGCAGTATTTTTTTCCCATATCTCATAACGAACCCTCCTCATAAGCCGGCTTAGAACTTCCCGCCGCCACCGCCGTGATTCTCGTCGGTACTGTCGTTGCGGCCCGATTTTTTCGCTTTGGCTACGCGGGATACATTCATGAACAGGAACGTATCTTCCTTTTCCGTAAGGTCGAAGCTGTCCTCATCGAGGTAGGCCGACGCCGCCAGGGCCGGTGCGACATTGCTCATGGTGCTGATGAGATAGCGCCGGATGAGGAAGCCGCCGCCGATGCCGAGAGCCAGGGCGATGAGCAGGGCCGTCCAACTGAAGGCGTCATGCGGATCATAGGCCTTGCCATTGGCTTCATAATAGGCCAGCAGTTCACCGGACTCCAAGGCATAGGCTTTGAAAGCCTCGGCATATTTCTTTTCTTTCAGCAAGGGCAGGAATTTCTCTTCCAAGACGGGAAGGCTGCCTTTATCGCTGATGCGCTGGCGCATGGCTTTATCGGTGGCTACGTAATAGTCCCGCGTATCCATCGCCAGGACCAGGACCATATTGCCGTTCTTCCCGTCTGTATAGGTGCTGTCCAGGAGCTGATTGGCATAGTCGCCGATTTTTACTTTATTCGTCGTCTTGACGGTGACGACGGCCAGGCGCACGCCGTATTTCCTTTCAATGTTGCCGAGTTCATTCAGCACGGCAATGCGTTCACTGCCCTTCAGGAGCTGGGCCCCGTCAGCCAGGCTGGACGGATTGGCGGCCAAGACATTCATCGCCAGGAAGAACAGACAGGCCAGGAACAGCAGACTCTTGGTTACATATCCTTTCATGGCTATCCCTCCTTACACGAACCACTTGGCAATGAAGTAGAAAATCGTCGTCAAGATCAAGGCACTGCCGGCCCAGTACAGGTTGGCCCTGGCCTTGTCATAAGGCAGGCTGCCGACCATCTTGCCGGTCTGGCCGTTCATCATGAACGTATACGGCTGGTCCTGGTAACGCGTCGTCAGGATCCACACGGGCGCCATGGCATAGGACACAGCCCCTTCATCTTTGCTGATGACATCTTCTTTGAGTTCTACCCGGTCATAGCCTTCGACGGTATCTTCGAGGACGCCGAGGGCGCTCTGGCGGACCCGTTCGTCCGCCCGGGGCACGGCGGCTTCGGCATCGACGTCGTATTTATCGGCCAGATAACCCGTCAGATAGGCGCTGCTGAAGGGAACCAGGTCGTGATAATCGTAAGGCTCGATGCTTTCCATATAGGTATCGTCCATCTTCTGGCTGCCGTCGACGGGAATACGCTGGAAGCGCATGGTCCCCTGGCGGTCGCAGCGGTAGACGCTGGTCTCGGTCACGGTTTCATCATTCGTTTCATAGACCGTATCGGTCTCAGCCCGGAATTCGGCCGACGCTGTCACATCAGAATCGAAGAGCCAGAAAGGCACGTACATGGCCTGGATGGCTTCGACGCGGTTATTGGCCGTGAAGGCCTTGGGCAGAAGCCGTTTGCCCTTATAAAATTCTTTCAAAGCGGCTACGGCCTCGTCTTTCGTCTTTTTAAAGGGGATGACGAAATCCGGCTTGAGCATCCCCGAAAAACGGCTGGGAATCATGGTCGGGTTGCCGCAGTAGCAACATTCCGTCGCCATCGTATTGCCATCGCTGACCAGCTCAGCGCCACAGGAGGAACAAGTGAAGGTCTGCATCTGGGCTGCTTCGTCTTCGCCCCATTCACTGCCGGCATCGGCCGTATCCCACTTGGCTTCTTTCGCCGCCTGGACTTCAGCAGCCAATTTTTCCTGTTTGGCAAAGAGTTCTTCGATTTTGGCGACTTCAAATTCCGTATCGCAGTACGGACAGGTCACTTTTTCCGACCCCGGCGCAAAGGCCAGGGGGCCGCCACAGTTCGGGCATTTATAGCCTACGGAAGTATTGGCCATAAGCTCACCTCATTTCTTACGCTATTGTTGATCGTGCTCGTCGAAAGGATCGCCGCACTGAGGGCAGAATTTCGGCGGATGATGCGGATCCGGCGGCTGCCAGCCGCACTTGTCGCACTTGAAGAGCGGTGCGTCAGCCGGCTTCTGAGTCCCACATTCCATGCAGAACTTGCCCTGATTGACAGCGCCGCACTTGGGACAGGTCCAACCCGCTTCCGGCGCTTTCCCTTCGGGCTTGGCCTTACCGCAGTTCATACAGAATTTCCCCGTATTGCCAGTCTGGCCGCAGTCGCAGTCCCACGTATCGGCCGGCTTGGGTTCCGGTTTCTTCGTGCCGCAGTTCAGGCAGAATTTTCCCAGGTTTGCCGTGCCGCATTGCGGGCAGGTCCAGCTGCCTGCCTGCGCAGCTACGCCCCGTTCTGCTTCGGCCTTCACTCGGGCCATTTCAGCTTCTAACTGCTGATGGTCCATCAGTCGTTGCCGCCGTTCCATCAGCTCCTGCTGCTGAGCCATCTGCTGATACATGCCGGCACCGGCATTGCCGGCCATATTCATATTCATGAAGCCGAAAGCCGCGCCGCCACCGCCTTCATTCTGGGCCGCCATGCGCAGGGAATCGCTGGTGGCATCGGCCATGGCACCCATGGCCAGCGACGGATCCGACAGGGTCTTGCCCATCTGTACTTTCTGGATCTTCGCTTCATCTTCTTCATTGGCCTTGATGCTGTTGATGCCGAAGGATACGATTTCCAGGCCGCGCAGTTCCCGCCAGCGCTTGGACAGGACTTCATTCAGTGCGTCGGCGATTTCAAAGGTCCGCCCCGGCAGTTCGACGTAGTCGATACGCTGGGCACTGAGCTTGGCGAAGGCCGGCTGCAGGGCGTTGAGCAGTTCCGATTTCAGCTGGCTGTCAATCTGGCTGCGTTCATACCGGTCGGCGACGTTGCTCGCTACGTTGGTATAGAACAGGACCGGGTCGACGATGCGATAGCTGTATTCGCCGAAACAGCGCAGGCGAATCAAGAGAATCTGACCCGTATCGGGGTCTTTCATCTTGAACGGGACTTCCTGCGGCGTGCCGTACTTATTGCCGATGAGCTCTTTCATGTTGAAGTAGTAGACCCGCTGGTCCTTGCCCGTATCGCCGCCAAAGGTGAAGCGTTCCTTCATCTGGCCCCACATATCCCGGAGCCCCTGTTCGAGGCCTCCCGTAAAGATGGACGGTTCTGTCGACATATCGTAGATATATTCGCCCGGTTCGTTGCAGACGTCGACGACCTTGCCCGATTCGACGATCATCATGCACTGGCCGTTGTTGACGGCAATCTTCGAGCCGTTGGAAATGATATTGTCTTCGCCGCTCGTATTGGAACTGCGGCCACGCGAACTCGTCTGCTTCTGCCCTTTCATCATGAGGATGTCAGGGGGCATACTATCACAATAGAAAAATTCCTTCCACTGGTCAGCCAGGACACCGCCGGCTGCTCCCATTGCCGCTTTGATCAAACCCATAAGACTACCTCTTTTTCGTAACGATTCTTATAAAATTCTTTTCTTGCTTATAGGATAGCTTATTTCAAAAAAAAATCACCTGTATTTTACTACAGGTGATAGATATAAAATATACATAGCACACGGCCATTTTGCCTTTAGTTATGCTGTTCAATCATTATTTGATTTTATTGAGCTGCGCTGCCAGTTCTTCTGCCGACGGGTCGCCGTTGACAGGCGTCATGATGTTCTGGGGCCCTAAGTAGAGCGTACCGCCAGATGCCGTAGCCTGCTGCTTGCTGTGGCCGTTCTGATACGCGGCGGCCAGGTTGCCCAGGACGAAATAGGACCGTTCGGCACTGCTCATGCTGTACGTGGCGGCAGGCTTGATGAATTTCTTGCCATTGACATAGACTGTACCGTCTTTGACGCTGGCATGCTTGCCGCTCATTTCATAGAGCTTCTTGGCGTAACTGTCGCGCCGTTCCTGATTCGATGGATGGTCAGAGGGAGAGAAGATTTCACCGACAAAGTTGTTGGCATTATCGCCCTGTTTTTCCATGACCCGCTGCCAGATGGCCGCCGTCGCACCGGGATTATAGCCGGCACGGGTGATATACCCGAAGGACAGGTTGTCCGCTTCCCATTCGGCAGCCCTGTCGATATGGACTGTTTCGATCTGATTGCTGACCGTGTTGAGGATGAGGTTGTTCAGGCCCGAGCCGCCAATCGTGTCGGCCAGGACCATCTTGCCGATTTCGACATTGACCTTCTTCTGCGTCGAATTGGCGACGTGGTGTTTCTGGCCGTGGCCCATTTCATGGCCTAAGACGACGGCGATTTCATCATCGTTGCTGACCAGGTCGAACATGCCCTTATTGACGACCATGACGTGGCCCATGGTGCAGGCCGCATTGAACGTCGTGTCCGGGCTGACATACCAGCGGTAGGGCAAGGTCTTGATGCTGGGGTCCGTCTGGGCGATGCTGGCGCTGAGACGGTTCATGATAGACGCCAGCCGTTCATTGTAATACTCATTATGGAGGACGCCGGTCTGCTTGGTGACGGACTGGTAAATCTCGCTCTGTCCTTCCTTGGTCGTGTCATAGTGCTTGATCTGCTTGCTCAAGGCCGATTTCACCTGGAGGCCGCCGATGACATCGGTAATGAGATCAGCCTGGACCGGCTGGATTGGCACGATGCCCATAGGCAGTGAAACTGCGGCCATGGCTGCCACACAGGCAGCAGCTGCTTTTTTCTTCATGTTCATAAAAATCACCCTTCCCCTGTAACGGAAACCTATACTTTCATTATACAAGGAAAGGGTGGACTTGCAAAGCCTAATGAGCCGTCAATTCTTCGTAGTCGACTTCTTCGCCCTTCTTTTCGCGGACGACGACTTTTTCTTGGAATTCAAAACATTCTTTGGCAATATCTTTATTCAGCCAAATGAGACAGATGAGGTTAGGAATTGTATCATTTTATATTTAATATGTAAAGTGTCAAACGGTTAATTGATTTAACCTGATTCTGCAAGAAGTCTCCCGCCTCTTTAGGCGGTGAGATGAATTGC
>ERZ772872.81-NODE-81-length-86551-cov-36.807517_pt1 | contig 86551 bp, 81 predicted proteins | sample MGYA00512132_ERZ772872 | MGnify/ENA primary metagenome ERZ772872 (study PRJEB29015, sample SAMEA2737724) | human gut metagenome | biome: human gut; feature: human-associated habitat; material: faeces | place: China | collected 2012 ...
TAGACTATGTCTATTTTTTATGAAATTGAATTTGCGAAATATATTTTACCTTATCCTGAAGTACTATTTAGAAGGTAGATTGCCTTTGCCGGAATGGTCAAAACAGCATCAGGCTTTGATACTAAAATGATACTATTTTTTTCAAAAACTACGAAAAAAGGGGAGATTTAAAGAAAATAGGACATTAAAAATGGCTTAATAGAGCCATTCTCATTTTAACGAAATATGGATAGAGTAGAACTCAAATAATTTCCTTTGTGAAATTAGCGGGACCGCGCGTGAAGGTTTTTACCATCATGTGCGGTCCCTTTTACTTTATAGTTTGTAGTACGGAGTTTGTAGATTGTAGAAGCTGGTTTTAAATTTTTTACCAGTTATTGCAAACTAAAAACTACAAACTTAAAACTCAAAAAAAGAGACTGTCTTAATGCGACAGCCTCTTTTTTATTTGCTCCTAAATCAATTTATTCTGTTTTGCAAGTTCTTTAATCATAGACAACGATAGTTTGCTATACTTTGCCACTTTTTCCAAGGACATTCCATCTTTCAACAATTCGAGAGCTAATTCTAATTTTCCTTCTGTTCTGCCTTCTTTTTTACCTTCTTCCTTACCTTTTATCAGGCCATCTTCGTATAATCCTTCTCCTAAGTTGCACATGACTGCCAAATCCCCCTCTCCTTCTTGTGTCAAATCAATCCCAAAATCATTATGCAGAGTCGTAATCTTTTCACTGGCATTCTTTGACGATTTAAACATCAAATCAAGCAAGTTTATCAGCTGGTCCTTGACTTTGCTGTTTCCCAAATAGACAAAAATGATGCCCATGAGGTCATAATTTTGACAAGGTTCTTTATAGCGGTGCAGCAGATGCTGTTCTTTCAGCTGATAGCGGTTGATCGCACTTTTCCCCTGCGGGGCTTCCATGCAAATCCAAATGGTATAGACCTTCTTTATTTTATCGTAGTCGCTATTGATGAATTCGGTCCCTTTTTGCGAAGAAATCAATCGGCTGGCATAATAGACAGCTCTTTTTAATAGAGGATAGGTATCTCCCGTTTTCTTTTTTGGGTTCAATCGTTTTTGCGCTTCCACATTGATGATCAGCGTAATAAGCTCATTCGTTTCTGGCGCCTTCGCCCGGAACAAGATATCAAAGACGATGCTGCCTTCGGTTATGCTGTTATCTTCATTCTGTGCCCCTTTGATTGTCGGTGTATCCTGTCGCTCCAAGGCATGGAGGACCGCGTTCGTTTTATCCTTAGAAACCGGCACCGTACTGACTTCCGGCTGCCCTTCGATGTATATATTGGCAATATCGTCGAGGCTGGCCGATTCAAATTCAGGAACCGTCCGTTTCAAGATATAAGCCAGCACCTTTTTCTGCGACAAAACACCCTTAGCGGCTTTATCGTAGTCCAACGCTCCTGCCAGCTGATTCTGTACATCCTGTATTATCTCTTCATTCATCGGCCACACCTCCTTTTGACTTCATTGTATCAAATTTCAAATTCTTTATGCAACTGCAAGCCTTCATTTTATAGCAGCAGTTAAAATGGGACCCGGGCGAGAAAAGACGTGGCTCGTAAAAGCCTGGCAATACCAGGATATGTTGTGGAGAAATCTCACAGCGGGCTGCCCTCATCGGGACAGCCCCTACGTATACGGCTGCAGGCCGTGTTTTTTTGCGACTGGCCGTGAACAGTGTATTATTTTTATCGCCTATATGCGATAATGTAGGGGACGGCCTGGTAAGCCTTTTTGGCTCGTCATTAGGATTGAATGGAGTGTGGCCGTGTTTCTAAAAAAAAGGAGAGATTGACGTGGATTTAAAAGAAATATCGGAACGTTCGGCTGCTATCAGAGCTGCTTATCATGCATTGGAACGGGAGTATCATGGCTCCGAATGGTCCGTCGAGGAAGATGCCCTGGCTTTTTTGACCGATGCCGGCCTGGTAGGACGGCTGACTATGAGTCATGAAGGGCGCTGGCCATCTGATGAAGAAGGCAAACTCCCGTCTAAAATCGGGGAATGTGTATGGTGGCTGGCCGTTCTGACCGACCGGACTGGGCTGGATTTTGCCGATTGTGTGCAGCAGTTTCTGGCAGATACCGAACAGGCCTTGAAATGACAGGCAGAAAAGTGGGGTGAACGGTCTGGTTCCCAGCTGCTAAAGTGGGCAAAATCGCATTGACGAAGATGATAGGATATGTTAGAATAATGCCAATTTCATAAGAACACCGCTTCTGTCACCGGACAGGAGAAATGAGGTGTCTGGGAGTTGTCGTAGGTACGGCATGGGCTACATGCTATAAGACAATTCCTGGGCACCTCTGTTTTTTTTAGGAGGGAATATCATGATTCAAATACGTATGCAGCAGGGACTTTCACAGGATGCCCGGATTATCCGGCAGGAGGTATTTGTCGAAGAACAGGGGTTTCATCATGAATTTGATGAAACCGACCAGACGGCATGGCAGCTGGTGTTATATGAAAATGGACATGCCGCTGGCTGCTGCCGGCTCTTTACATCAGACAATCCGGATGTGTATATACTGGGCCGCCTGGCCGTACGGAAATCCTGCCGCGGCCGACAGTACGGGGAGCGCCTGGTACGGGAAGCGGAAGGATGGCTGCGCGGCTGTCATGTGAAACGGCTGGCTCTGTCGGCACAGGTCCGGGTGCGTCCGTTTTATGAAAAATTGGGATATACCGCATCGGGTGACGAATATCTGGATGAGTATTGTCCTCACATCCATATGGAAAAGGCGTTGACAGAATGAGCTTGACATACTGGATTCCTTTTTTCATCATCGTCATAGGCAATATAGGCTATCACCTGGTCGCCAAGGCAACACCATCGGCAGCCCCGCCTTTCCTAGCCCTCAGTGTTACCTATCTGGTCAGCTTCCTCTTGTGTGCCGCTGCTTACGTGGTGACAGGGCCTTCGCTGCGGCAGGATCTGCATACATTGAACTGGGCAACGCTGCCTGGGGACTGACGCTGGTGGCTGTCGAATTTGGCTATATCCTGCTATACCGGACTGGCTGGAAAATCAGTATGGCCTCGCTCCTGGCCAATGTCAGCGTGGCGCTCCTCCTGGCAGGTATAGGCGTCCTGTTTTATAAAGACGTTCTGCTGCCCCGGCAGATCATCGGCATCATCCTGTGCCTGGCCGGCGTTTTTTTCCTGTGTCCGTGAGTGGTTTTTAAAAACTACAAACTTAAAATTCAAAAAGCGGCTGTCTTAATGCGATAGCCTCTTTTTATCATGTGTTATAATAAGTTATATACAATGACTCTATTTTTTTATTGCAGAACGTTTTTGTAGAAAAGGGGGGACTTTATGGATGTGGCATCGATACAAGCGGAATTGCATCGCTATTATGATAAACTGATTGCCGGCATCTGTTTGATCGGCATGGATGAATCGGAACCAATTCTCTTCGTTAACCGCGGGCTGTTGGATATGTACCATTGCGGTGATGAAGGGGAGTTCTATCGCCTCACGGGGAAAGTCCGCAAGGGGATGATCGAAGTTGCTGATTACCGGCCCCTGGATAAAGCCGATGATGCAGGGCGTCCGAAGTTCATCACCTTCCGCTTTCGGACGGCTGATGGCAGTTACCATTGGACCGTCTTTTTAGTCCTCCTCCTCCGCGTCGACAACCGGCAGGATCTCCTGCTGTGCTGCCGCGAAGACGTCTGGGAAACGGCACGGGACCGCAAGAGCCTGCTGCCCATACTGGCCACCTCTTTTGGCATCCACGAGCTGGAACCGGTCCATCAGCCTTATTTCCGCCTCTTGCGGGAACTCTGCCAGGCTATGATCCACTATTCGGGCATCAAGTTCTTCTGGAAAGACAGGGCCCGCCGCTTTGCCGGTGTCAGCCAGTCTTTCCTCGACTACTATGGCCTGAAGGACGAAAAAGCCCTCATCGGCAAAACCGATGAGGACTTGGGCTGGATTGTCAACGACCGTGTATATAGAGACGCGGAAATGGCCGTCCTGGAAAAGGGCCAAGTCACGCGCGATGTCTTGTGTCAATGCCTGGTCCAGGGACGGCTGCACCAGATCGCCTCTACGAAATTCCCGATTTACCGGGGCAAGCATATCATCGGCCTGTTGGGCTATTTTGAGGATGTCGATGAAGATTGCCGACATCAGGAACGACTCCATCAGGCCAGCTTAGTCGATGCTGAAACGGGGCTGCTCAATTTCCGGGGCCTCTGGCTGCTCGGTGAAGATTACATGGATGCTTATCGGCGGTATGGGACGGATTATGTTTGTGTCCTCCTCGAAGTACCGGAATATGAACAAGTCTTCCGGGATTACGGCGACGAAGTAGCCGGGAAGTTATTGCAGGCCATTACGGACCAGCTTTTGACGCTCCACTCTTTGAAAGGCTCCCTGGCCCATCTGAGCGGCTGCCGCTTTTTCTATATCACCCATCAGAGCCTGGACCGGGACTTCCGCAATACCCTGCTGGGCCTGACCAATGCCATCCACAGCCTTACCGATATCGGCGGCTACAGCTGCACCCTCTATTTGCAATATGCTGTCGTCCAGGGCTCAGAAGGCCGGGATTTCGATGAAATCATGCAACTCCTGAGGGAGCGCCTGAAAGATGCCGAAGAACAGCGCTACGGCCAGGCCGTCTACATCGGCGACCGCCTGGTCTTCGACAAGGAAAAATTCGATAAGCTTGATGAAGAAGTGTCCATCATCGACCCCGATACGTATGAACTGGTCTATGTCAACGAGTATATGCAGAAGAGCTATGGCTTTTCCGACGCTTACAGCTGGGTTGGGGAAAAGTGTTATAAGCTCCTGTACGGCCTCGATAGGCCTTGCGATGACTGCATCAACGGTCAGCTGCGCCGCGATTGTTTCTGTACGGTGACGCGCCGCAACCGCAAGACTGGACAGAACTTGTTCATGCGGACGACGCTCATTCCCTGGCAGGGGAAGAATTACCGCTTTTCTATGGCAGCCGATATCAATCAGTATATCAACCGGGACTTAGCAGAAAATCGCGTCATTTTCCGCGAAGTCATGGCTAACGACGTCATCGCCATCGGTATGCGCGAAGCCGATCCCAGCGTGGGCTTGCAGAAGATGCTGGCCCATATCGGCCGCAGCCTGCAGGCCGAACGGGTCCTGATCTTTGAAGAACAGGGGAGTCGGGTCAGTGCGACTTATGAATGGCACCAGGAGGACTTGCAGCCCGTCGCTCATACGGTCCAGCATATTCCCATCAACTCCCTGCGCCCGCTCTATGCCAAATTCGACACGAAGCAGATGGCTATTATTGAAGATGTCCAGAGCTTTCTCCGCGACAATCCGGGATTTACGCCGTACATCTCTGGCGTCCGCCGCCTCGTGTCGGGGCATCTGACCCAGTCGGGACGTTCTCTGGGATTCACAGAGGTCATCAATCCGTCGGCGCTGGCCTTTAAATCGGCAGGTCTCCTGTTATCGACGCTGACCTTGTTCTTGGCCAGCATGCTGCGCAACCGCGATATCTTCCGGTCCCTCGAACGCATCAGTACGACGGACCAGCTGACTGGCGTCGGCAACCGACGGGGCTTTTCTGAATACCTCCGGACGCTGTCCGACGGGATGTCCCTGGCCTTCATCTTCGGCGACCTCAACGGCCTTAAGCAGATCAATGATACTCAGGGCCATGAAGCCGGCGACCAGCTCATCTGTCAGGCCGCTCGGATCATGAAAAGCCTGACAGATGATAGTGCCGTGTTCCGCATGGGCGGTGACGAATTCATGCTCGTCGTCAGGAATGTCGATAAAACGCAGGCCCGGCGGATTATACGCGACCTGCGTGCCCGCTACCGTTCCAGCGGCATCAGCATGGCCTTAGGCTGTATCGTATGCCATGCACCTATCGTCAATATCGACGACGTCATCTTTCAGGTAGACCGGGAGATGTATGCCGACAAAGAGCGGATTTACGGCCGGCGTCAGTCCTGAGTCCCTTTTAAGCCTAAGGCCAATAGCGGCCGTGCCAGGGCTGCGGCGCAGAGGCTCTTGACGATATCCAGGGGGATGAAGGGAACGACGCCGCTCATGATGGCTGCTTCCCAGGGCATGCCCGTGATGCCTTTGAGCTGTAGGACGCCGCCGAGATAGATGACGGGGATACCGATGGCGACGGCCACCAGGGAGTAGCGCCGGAAGCTGTACTGTTTCCCTTTGAACCAGGACATGAGGAAGACAGCGGCGACATAGGCCCAGATATAGCCGCCTGTCGGGCCGAACATCTTGCCGGGACCTGCCGTGCCGCCTGTGAAGACGGGGACGCCGATGATGCCGATGCCGATGTAGGCCAGCATGGTGATGGCCGCGTCTTTTGGCGGCAGCAGGAAAGCGACCAGGTTGACGACGAGCGTCTGCAGGGCAATCGGCGACTGGGAAAAGGGCAGGGGAATGATCAAATAGGCAGAAATACAATTCATAGCAATCAATAAGGCGATGCGTGTCAGGCGCATCGTCTTTTCTCTTGAATCAGACATGATAAAAGCGCTCCTTTGCTTACGGACTTCTTCCGTATTATAGCAAAAAAGCGCTCATGAGGTCAACTTTATATAGGCTTATATAGGTTAACAATAAAACTTAGAACAGCTTTTTCAGGCACGGTTCGACCTGAACGCCTTCGCGGGGATCGCTGCCGGACTGGTAGGTGTAGCCGATGGCGTAGTTCAGGAACTGCGTGGCCTTTTTGACGCTGTCGTGCAGGGACTGGCCCTGGAGCAGGGAACCTGTGAGGACGCTGGTGAAGAGGTCGCCTGTGCCGCAGGTGCTGAAGGGGATGCGGTCGACGGTACATTCGTCGAAAGACGTCGTCTGGGCGTCGTAGCTGACGACGGTAATCGTTTCGTTGCCCGTGGGGACACTGGTGATGATGATTTGACGCGGTCCCATGGCGGCCAGCTTCTGGCAGAGTTCGAGCATAGTCTTCATGGATGGCGCGCCCTGGGCATAGGGGATGTCGGCCAGCAGGGCAGCTTCGGTATAATTCGGTGTAATGATGGTCGCTTTTGCGATGAGCTTGCGCATTTCCATGACAATATCGGGCTTGAAGACCGGGTAGAGCTTGCCGTCATCGGCCATGGCCGGATCGACGACGACGAGGGTATCCTTCTTGGCGAAGCGGGCGATGGCGTCGAGGACGATGGCGATCTGGCCGGCGTCGGCGAGGAAGCCGCTGTAAATGGCGTCATACGAATAGCCCAGTTTCTGCCACTTATCCATGAATTCCGTCATGTGCGGCGTAAAATCAGAGAAGGTATAGTCGCCATACGTCAGGTTATTGCTGAAAATAGCCGTCGGGAAGGGGCAGACCTGGAAGCCCATGGCCGAAATGACCGGGATGGCGGCTGTCAGGGAGCAGCGGCCGAAAGAACACATATCGTGGATTGCGAGGACGCGTTTAGTTGCCATAGAAAAAACCTCCTAAAAGTAAACTGTACTATCATTTTATCCCATGATATGGGACATGTAAATAAGACAGATTGCGGCGATTCTGTCCTGCCTGCCGATTCTCGCAGGGACATAAATGCAGGGACATAAATATGGTATAATAAAATTTAACCTGATTCTGTAAGAAGTTTCCCGTCTCTTTAGACGGTGAGATGAATTGCAGGTTTTTCTGAGGGGCCGATGCCATCAGAAAAACAATGGCTTCACAAGTTGATTTACAGTATAATCAGTAGTAAGAGTGAAAGGATTTGGAAAGTCAAGGCAGGTGATGATAGTGAATAAGGCATACCGATACAGAATCTATCCGACAACGGAACAGAAAATGATATTTGCCAAGACCTTTGGGTGTGTCCGATTCATCTACAACAAGATGCTGAGTGACCGCATTGACTATTATAAGGAAACCGGCCAAAAGCTGAATAACACGCCTGCGCAGTACAAGGAAGAATTCCCTTGGCTGAAAGAAGTAGATAGCTTAGCCCTTGCCAACGCTCAGATGAACCTGAACAAGGCTTATAATAACTTTTGGAAGGACAGCCAGCATTTCGGCAAGCCGCGCTTCAAGTCCAAGAAGAATAGCCGTGCTTCATATTCCACGAATAACCAGAAGGGTTCTGTCCGAATCGAGGGCCATAAGGTGAAACTGCCAAAAGTCGGTTGGGTGAAATTATGCCAGCATCGTCCCTTACCGGAGAACAGTATCATAAAGACCGTAACCATCAGCCAGACGCCATCCGGAAAGTACTATATCAGTATGCTGGTGGAGTATGAAAACCAAATACTCCCGGTCATACCGAAGACATTCCTGGGGCTGGATTTTGCGATGCACGGCTTGTATGTGGCTTCCGATGAGGAGGATGCTAAGTATCCCGATTTCCTGCGAAAGGCAGGGAAGAGATTGGCTAAGGCACAGCGAAAGCTATCCAAAAAGCTGAAAGGAAGTCACAACAGAGAAAAACAAAGGCTGCGTGTAGCTATTCTCCATGAGAAAGTGGCCAATCAACGGCGGGATTTCCTGCATAAGAAGTCCCGCTACCTCGCAGACCACTATGACGCCATTGGCATTGAGGATATCAGCGTCAAAGCGATGGCCAAGCGGAAAAAGGGTGGCAAGTTCAGCTTTGGCAAATCCGTAGCTGACAATGGCTGGAATATGTTCACGAACATGCTGGAATATAAGCTGGCTTGGCAAGGCAAAAAGCTTATCAAGATAGACAAGTGGTATCCCAGCAGCCAGCTGTGCCATGTTTGCGGATATCAGAACCACGAAACCAAGGACTTGTCTGTAAGGGAATGGGATTGCCCTAAATGTGGCAGTCACCATAACCGCGATAAGAACGCTGCCATAAATATTCGGGAAGAAGCCAGGCGGATATCTGCCTGACGTAATCCATAAAATACCGTGGGTCGCACGGGAATCTACGCCTGTGGAGAGAGTGTAAGCCGCCGCAACTCTTTGGAGTCCGTGGCGCTGTTCTCGTTGAAGCAGGAAGCTCCCGCCTCTATAGGCGGGAGTACGTTCACTATATTTATTGCAATGAATTTGTATAGATGGGAGATTGGGGTTATGGCGCAAGAAGCAAATGTATTGATGGGGTTGAGTGTCAAAGCGATGATTTTTCATGAAGGGAAGCTGCTGCTGTTGCAGAAGAACGATGCCGAAGGGCTGCATCATTGGGAATTCCCTGGCGGCGGCCTGCGCTTTACAGAAGATTTTGAAGCCGGCCTGCGCCGGGAAGTCAGCGAAGAAACGGGCCTTTCCATCGCCTTAGAGGCTCCGGCAGGTATCTGGAGTTACCAGAAGAAAGACGGCCAATTCCTGAATGGTGTCATTTTTACGGCCATGACCACGTCCGGTAACGTTACATTATCAGAAGAACATCTGGCCTACCGCTGGGTCACGCCGGCCGAACTGCCGTCGTACCGCCTGCACGGCTCTCTGCAGCGCTCGCTGAAGCAGATGAAACAGTTCTCTTATGAAAAGAGCCACGCTTTGCTGCGCGGCTTCCTTTCGGCTATATGAGGTGGCCCATGGATAGAGAAAAGCAGCAAAAAGCGCCTTTCGTCGAAGCCCTGGAAGGGTATTGCCAGCAGCACATGAAGGCCTACCATACACCGGGTCATAAACTGGGACAGGGCATTTCTGCCTACCAGGCCAATCTCTTTGGCGACGCCCTGCGGCGGGACCTGGGCGTCATGTATGCTTTGGATGACTTGTTCCAGCCTGAAGGGGCGCTGAAGGAAGCCATGGGACTGGCCGCCGACCTCTATGGCGCCGGGCGGACTTTCTTTTCCATCAACGGCACGACGGCCTGCATCGAAGCCATGATCCTGGCTGTCTGCGGCGATGGCGATGAGCTCATCATCCCCCGCGAAGCCCACAAGAGCGTCATCAACGGCCTGGTCTTGAGCGGCGCCGTTCCGGTCTATATGGAAAGCCGCTTCGATGCGGCCCGTCAGGTATCATTGGGACCGGACCTGGACAGTCTGAAGCGGGCTGTCGCCGCCCATCCCCGGGCCAAGGCCGTCGTCTTCACCTATCCGACTTACGACGGCATCGCCGGTAACTTGAAGGCCCTCACGGCCTATGCCCATGAAAAAGGCCTCTATGTCCTCGTCGATGAAGCCCATGGGGCCCATCTGGGCTTCCATCGGGACCTGCCTGCCGAAGCCCTGGCCTGCGGTGCCGACTGCGTGGCCCAGAGTACCCATAAGATGGCCGGCTCCCTGACGCAGACGTCGATGCTGCACTGTCGCAAAGGCTTTCCCCTGACGGACCGCGTCGCCGCCTCCATGGCCGTCGTCCAGTCGACGAGTCCTCATTACTGGTTCCTGGCCTCCCTGGACAGCGCCCGCCAGCAGCTGGCCCTGGAAGGGCCGGAACTCATCGGCCGGGCTCTGGACCTGGCCCGGTCGGCGCGGGACGCTATCAACGCCATTCCCGGCTTGACCGTCTTTGGCCGGGATATCATCGACGGACAGGTCGTCAGCGGCTTCGATGAAACGAAGATCACTATCGAATTTTCCGGCGTCGGCCTCGACGGCGTGACGGCCGAACGGCTCCTGCGTCAGCAGGGCATCGAAGTCGAGCTCGTCGCCGGCAATCACGTCCTGGCCCTGATCACCTTAGGCGATACGGAAGAAACAGCCCAGGCTTTGGTACAGGCCTGCCGGACTATCGCCGAAGGGCGCAGCCTCTGCCAGGCCGGCCCGGTGGCCGAACAGGCCCTGCCCGTGCCCCGCGTCGTCATGGCGCCGCGCCAGGCCTGGAACTGCCCGGTAGAGACGGTGCCCTTTGAAAAGGCCTGTGGCCGCATTGCCGCAGAGAACGTGACTTTCTACCCGCCAGGCATTCCGGTCCTGACCTTGGGTGAAGAAATTACGGCGGCCTGCCAGGCCTATATCCGACGCAAGATGGCTGGCGGCTATAAGCCGAACGGCCCGGCTGACGGGACCTTGGCGACGATACGCGTCTTGAAGGAGGATTTTCATGAAAGGTAAATTATTCATCATCGAAGGCGGTGACGGCAGCGGCAAAGCGACGCAGACCCGCCTGCTGACGGAACACTTGCAGCGCGACGGCTATGACGTGAAGTCCGTCAGCTACCCCGACTATGACAGCGACTCCAGCGCCCTGGTCAAGATGTACCTGCGCGGCGACTTCGGCAGCGATGCCGATGCCGTCAATCCCTATGCGGCGTCGGCCTTCTTCGCCGTCGACCGCTTCGCGTCGTATCAGATGAAGTGGAAAGCCTTCTACGAACAGGGCGGCATCGTCATTGCCGACCGCTATACGACGAGCAACATGCTCTATCAGATGATCAAAATCGACGACCCGGCCCAGCGCCGGGCTTATCTGGCCTGGCTCGAGGACTTTGAATTCCGCAAGATGGGCCTGCCGGCACCGGACAAGGTCTTCCTCCTCGACGTCCCCCTGGCCGTCACGGAGCGGCTCATGGCGGACCGGACGGGCAAGACCGGCGGCCAGACTGGCGATATCCACGAAAAGAATGAAGGCTTCCTGGCCAAATGCCACGCCGCTTATGATGAGCTGGCCCAACGCTATCACTGGCAGCGCATTGCCTGCACGGAAGGCGGGGCCATGCGCACGCCTGAAGCCATCCATCAAGACTTATATGGCTGCCTATTTACTTTGTAGGGGATTTTTTCTATAATTAATTGTTAAGGTATTTTATTGGCGTAAGGGGGCGACATGATGGACAGGACACTGTTTGATCCGATTATCGGCCACAGCCGCCTGAAAGAACAGTTCGCCCGCCTTATCGACGAAGACCGCATCCCTCATGCCATGATTTTTGCCGGCCCGGCTGGTATCGGCAAGACCCTGATGGCCATCGCCGTCGCCTCGGCCCTGGTCGGACGCCGTGTCTTTCCCGACCTGGCCAGCCGCGAAGGCGAAGCCGTAGCCGGCGATAAAGACGATGCCTTCTATCTGGCGCCGATGGGGGCCATGCTGAAAGTGGACCAGTTCCGCCAGCTCCAGGGCGAACTGGCCCTGCAGGGCGAAGCCGGTCACCGCCGGGTCTGTATCATCGACCATGTGGAGACGATGAATACAGAATTTGCCAACCGCATGCTGAAGATTTTAGAAGAACCGCCGTCGGGCGTCTGCTTCATCTTGATTACGGACCAGCCCGATTTGCTGCTGCCGACCATCATTTCCCGATGTGCCCGCTTTACCTTCGACCCCGTCGGCGACGACGAGATGCGCCAGGGACTGCGGCGCCTGCGGGGCGACGGCGGGAATTGGGACGAAGCCATCCTCTGGGGTGGCGGTATCGTCCGGACCGTATTGTCCTATCTCGACGGCCAGGGGACGGATAAGGCCCATTTCGCCCTGGATTTTTTGACGACTACGGCGAAACATGCCTGTCCCTATGCCAAATGGCTGGCCCTGTCCGCGGCGCTGACGGATAGGGAAACGACGGAGATACTCGGCTGGATCAGCCTTTTTCTCCGCGACATGGCCGTCCTGCGCAGCGGTGCCGGCCGGGACTATATACGTTTAAAAGGATATATCCATGAAATGACAGAATTACTGCCGTATTGGACGGATGACGCCGTCTTTGGCCTTTCCCGGGTGCTCGATGAAGGGCTGGAAGCTGTCTCGCGTCACGTCAACGTCCGCCTGGTCTGGGACTATGTATGCCTCCAGGCCATACGGCTTAGAGGAGGAATTCAATGATCGTTGTAGGTGTACGCTTTAAACCTGCTGGAAAGATATATTATTTCGATCCCGCCACTATCGAACTCAAGCTGGATGACGGCGTCATCGTCGAAACGGCGCGGGGCATGGAATTCGGCCATGTCGTCATTGCACCGCGCAGTGTCGATTCGTCGGAAGTCGTCCAGCCGCTGAAGCCGATCATCCGCAAGGCGACGGCCAAGGACATTCGCCAGGTGGAAAAGAACAAGGAACGGGAAAAGAAAGCTTTCGGCATCTGCCTGGCGAAGATCGCCAAGCACAAACTGCCCATGAAACTCATCGACGTCGACTATACCTTCGACATGGGCAAGATTATCTTCTTCTTTACGGCTGACGGCCGTATCGACTTCCGCGAACTCGTCCGCGACCTGGCGTCGGTCTTCCGCACGCGTATCGAACTGCGCCAGATCGGCCTGCGCGACGAAGCCAAGATGATCGGCGGCATCGGATGCTGCGGCCGGCCCCTGTGCTGCTCTACGTTCCTGGGCGATTTCAAGCCCGTTTCCATCCGCATGGCCAAGGGCCAGGGCATGTCCCTCAATCCGACCAAGATTTCCGGGATCTGTGGCCGCCTCATGTGCTGCCTGCGCTATGAAAACCAGCTCTATACGTCGGGCGAGCTGAAGTGCTGCAACTGCCAGCAGAAGGGCTGTGAACAGCAGAAGCCGCCGGCTGTGGGCAAACGGGTCATGACCGACGAAGGCGTCGGCACGGTCCTGCGCGTCCACATGAAGGACCATACGGTCAAAGTTCAGCTCGAATCGGGACATAACATCAACGTGCCCTGGTCGGACGTAGGGGAAACGGAACATGAACATTGAGTTAGGCCCGCACGAACGGCTGGACGACCTGGTCCTGGACGGCATGAAAGTCATCCAGCGCGATGACCAGTTCTGCTTTTCCCTGGATACGGTCCTCCTGGCCCACTTCGGTGCCGTGCCTCACGGACCGGCCCTGGACCTGGGGACGGGGACGGCGGCTATCCCCCTCATCCTGACGGCCCGCGGTGCCAAGGCACTGACGGCAGTGGAATTCAATCCAGTCATGGCCGACATTGCCCGCCGTAACGTCGTCCTCAATGGCCGGGACGACCGCATTACCATCGTCGAAGGCGACTACCGCCGCATCCGGGAGTGGGCGGCGAGCGGCGCCTTTGCCGCAGTCTATGCCAACCCGCCGTACCGGGAAAAGAGCCGCGGTGCCTATAGCGGCGTCGACGGCATCCGCCGGGCCTGCCATGAAGAGACGGCGACCCTCGGCGACGTCCTCGATGCCGTGAAATACGCCTTGAAATATCACGGCCGCTTCCGCATGGTTCATATTACGGAACGGCTGGCCGATATTTTAGAGGCCATGCGCGCCCGAGATATCGAACCGAAAGTATTGCAGATGGTCCACGGCCGGCCTGACAAGAAGGCCAAGCTCTTCCTCGTCGAGGGCATCCGCGGCGGCAGCAAGGGCATGGACGTCCTGCCGCCGCTCATCGTCCACAACCCCGACGGCAGCTACAGCGATGCCGTCCTGCGATTATACGGGAAACGATAACTAGGGAGGAACATGATGCCGGAAATCTTTCAGAAAGGGACGCTGTATCTTTGCCCGACGCCTATCGGCAATCTCGAAGACATTACGTACCGCACGGTCCGCTGCCTCCGCGAAGCCGACCTCATCGCGGCAGAAGATACGCGTCATACGAAACAGCTGCTCCTGGCGTATGATATCGATACGCCATTGACCAGCTATCATGAACACAATAAAGCTGAAAAAGGGCCGCAGCTCATTGAAAAATTGAAAGACGGCCTGATGATCGCCCTGGTCAGCGATGCCGGCATGCCGGCCATCTGCGACCCGGGCAGCGATATGGTCCGCCTGGCCCTGGAAGCCGATATCCCCATCGTACCCCTGCCCGGCGCCAATGCCGGCCTGACCGGGCTCATTGCCTCCGGTATGGATACGACGCGCTTTACCTTTGTCGGCTTCCTGCCGAAGACCCAGAAACACCGCCTGCCCGTCCTGGAATCGGTGAAAGCCTATGAAGGGACGCTCATCTTTTACGAAGCGCCTCACCGCATCCAGCAGGTCCTGGGCGAAATGCTCGAAGTCCTGGGCGACCGCCGGGCCGTCCTCTGCCGGGAACTGACCAAGCGGTATGAACAGTACCTGCGCGGCAGTCTCAGCCAGCTGCGGGCCGACCTGGCCGAACAGGGGACGCGCGGTGAATTCGTTATCCTCGTCGAGGGGGCAGCGCCTGCTGCCGAATCCGCTGCCTCAGGCGACGTCGATTACGCGTCCCTGGTCCGGGAACTGATGGAACAGGGCGTCGATAAGAAAGAGGCCATCCGGACCGTCGCCAGACGGTGCGGCGTGCCTAAACGTAGTGTATACCAGGCTGCGCTTAGTTTATAACATCCGGCTCATTTGCCGGTATAGGAGGAAAATCCCATGTCTGAAAAAAGAAAGTATTACATTACAACACCTATTTACTATCCAAGTGCCAAACTTCACATCGGGCACACGTACTGCACGACCATTGCCGACTCGCTGGCACGGTTCCACCGTCTGCGCGGCGACGACGTCTTTTTCCTGACCGGCTCGGATGAACACGGCCAGAAAATCCAGCGTGCAGCCGAAGCAAAAGGCGTCAAACCGATTGAATACGTCGACGAAATCGTCGCCCTCTTCCAGCAGCTCTGGAAAAAACTCAACATTTCCAATGATGACTTCATCCGCACGACAGAAAAACGCCATGAAAAAGTCGTCCAGGCTTTGATGCAGAAGTCCTACGACAACGGCGATATCTATAAAGGCGAATACAAAGGCTGGTACTGTACGCCGTGCGAAACGTTCTGGCCGGAAAACAAGCTGCCCGAAGGCAAACACGTCTGCCCGGACTGCGGCCGTCCGCTGGAACTCGTTTCGGAAGAAGCGTACTTCCTGAAGATGAACAAATACGCCGACCGCTGGCTGAAATTCATCGACGAAAACCCGGACTTCATCCAGCCGGAATCGCGGCTCAACGAAATGATTTCCTTCGTCAAGAGCGGCCTGGAAGACCTCTGCGTTTCCCGTACGTCCTTCGACTGGGGCATCAAGGTCCCCTGGGACCCGAAACACGTCGTCTACGTCTGGTTCGACGCCCTGGTCAACTACGTCACGGCTGCCGGCTATCTCGATGACCCGGAAAAATTCAAGAAATTCTGGCCCGCTGACCTGCATCTGGTCGGCAAGGAAATCGTCCGCTTCCACAGCATCATCTGGCCGATCATGCTCATGAGCTGCGGCCTGCCGCTGCCGAAGAAAGTCTTCGGTCATGGCTGGCTCATCGTCGACGGCACGAAGATGAGTAAATCTTTGGGTAACGTCGTCGATCCGATCCCCCTCATCGACCGCTATGGCGCCGATGCGCTCCGTTATTACCTCCTGAAGGAAATCCGCCTCGGCCAGGACGGCAACTTCTCCCTGCCGTCGTTCATCAACCGCATCAACTCCGATTTGGCCAACGACTTGGGCAACCTCTTGCAGCGTACCCTGGCTATGGTCGAAAAATACGAAGGCGGCGTCGCTGCCGGCCCGACGGTCAAAGAACCGGTCGACGACGATTTGGCAACGTGCGCTGTGGAAACGGCAAAACGTTTTGAAACCTACATGGACGACATGAAGATCAACGATGCCATCAACGACGTCTGGGCCCTCATCCGCCGCAGCAATAAATACATCGACGAAACGACGCCGTGGGTCCTGGCCAAAGACGATGCCAAAGCCCAGCGCCTGCAGACGGTCTTGTACAATCTCCTCGAAGCCCAGCGTATCATCGCTACCCTGGTCAGCCCCTTCATCCCGGCCAGCGCAGCGGAAATGTGGAAACAGCTCGGCTTAGGTGACTTTGCCGAAGCCAACCTGCCGGCTGCCCAGGAATGGGGCCGTTATCCGGCTGATACGAAGGTCTGTAAAGGCCATGCCCTCTTCCCGCGCTACGATTTGAAAGAAGAGGTCGCCGAAGCGGAAGAAGAAAAGAAAGCCGCTCAGGCCTGCCCGGCTGCCCAGGAACCGACGAAGCCGGAAATCACTATCGACGATTTCAGCAAGATCGACCTCCGCGTCGGCAAAATCGTAGCCTGTGAAAAAGTACCTAAAGCTAAGAAACTGTTGAAACTGCAAGTCGACCTCGGTACGGAAACGCGCCAGATCGTCAGCGGTATTTCCCTGTACTATAAACCGGAAGACCTCATCGGCCACTGCGTCATCGTCGTCACCAACCTGAAACCGGTCAAGCTCTGCGGTGTTGAATCGAAAGGTATGCTCCTGGCTGCTTCCGATGGCAACGATAACCTGCAGGTCGCTTTCGTCGACGGCATGGCACCGGGAAGCCGGGTCCGCTGATGCTCTTCGATACCCATTGCCACGTCAATGACGGCGCTTACGCTGAAGACCGTCCGGCCGTATTCGACCGGGCGGCCGCAGCCGGCGTAGGCCTCATGATCTGCCCGGCGACGGATATGGAAACGTCAGCCCAGTGCATCGCCATGGCCAGGGAACACGACGGTCTTTATGCGGCGGTCGGTATCCACCCCGAAGAAGCGGCTAAAGCTAAAGACGGCGACGTTGACAGGCTGCGCCAATGGATACAGTCGGAAGAGAAAGTCGTCGCCGTCGGCGAAGTCGGCCTGGATTATCACTGGCCTGAACCGGCCTGGGATGTCCAGCAGGCCGTCTTCATCGACATGGTCAAACTGGCTGTGGAACTCGACGTACCCATCATCATCCATGACCGCGAAGCCCACGGCGACACGCTGGACATCCTGCGCCAGTACGGCAAGGGCATCCGCGGCGTCTTCCACTGCTATTCAGGCAGTCTGGAAATGACGGACGAACTGCTGCGCATGGGATTCTATTTCGGCTTTGACGGGCCCTTGACCTATCCCAATTCCAAACGGGCCAAACGCGTCGCGTCCCATTTGCCGTTAGACCGCATGCTCATCGAAACGGACTGCCCGTACTTGACGCCCCAGGCCCACCGCGGCCAGCGCAATGAACCGGCCTATGTCCACTACGTCGCCGAAGAAATCGCCGCCCTGCGGGGCATAGACGCCGCTGAAGTGGCCCGGGCGACCACAGAAAACGCCAAGCGGCTGTTTGCGATTCCGTAACCTGCAATCTTGTAGGGGCTTGCACGTGGCAAGCCCGCTCCGGAATATGAGCGATTTTCCAGCTTGGAGAGAGCGTCACCCAATGCCCAACGGGTCGCCCACGTGGCGACCCCTACAGTGTGAAACAGAGTTGCCGCACGAAAGCCGATAGCTTAATGCGACAATTTCTGCTTACTTATCCACAAAGGAGAACACCATGTCACGAGGAAAACGTCCCGCTATCCAGCTTACGATTACGGGGAAACTGGGGGCTATGGGCTGCCATCGCGGCCATCACATCGGGGAAACCTTTGATTACGATACGGACCGGGGAAAAATCTGTCCCATGGCCCTGCACTGTGCCTTTCCCTATGTCGATATCCTGCGCTATGGCGGCCAGCTTCCGGGACAGCCGGAAGGAGAAGCCGAATTCTGCTGTTCCGACGCCGACGTAGCCCTGGTCTTCAAGGCTAAAATCATTAGCGATTAGCAGCTAGGGGCTAGCAGTCAGCGGGTCCGTTAGGACCGTTCGTAGGGGCCGTCCCAAAGGGCGGCCCGCTAGGAATTTGGATGATTTTCCTAGCAAAATGACCGGGGAATTACCATATCCCGAGGCGGATCCGCCACGTGCGGAAAATCCTTTAAATTTAAAACCAGCCGCTAACCCCTAGCCCCTAGCCACTAACCCCTAGCCACTAGCCACTCAAAAAGGCGCTGTCTTCGTGGGACAGCGCCTTTTTTATTTTTTTTTCAAAAAATCCCTTGACAGAATCCTTCTGATTTGGTATTATAATCAAGTCTTCTGAAACAGACAACACATATGCGGAAGTAGCTCAGTGGTAGAGCATCACCTTGCCAAGGTGGGGGTCGCGAGTTCGAGTCTCGTTTTCCGCTCCATTTATTCCTCAATAGCTCAGTTGGTAGAGCAATCGGCTGTTAACCGATTTGTCGTAGGTTCGAGTCCTACTTGAGGAGCCATACAGGGGTGTCGCCAAGCGGTAAGGCAACGGACTCTGACTCCGTCATTCGTAGGTTCGAATCCTACTACCCCTGCCAATCATGATCCACTAGCTCAGTTGGCAGAGCACCTGACTTTTAATCAGGGTGTCCCGAGTTCGAATCTCGGGTGGATCACCACATTCCACATTACGTGGCCCCTTGGTCAAGCGGTCTAAGACATCGCCCTTTCACGGCGAGAACATGGGTTCAAATCCCGTAGGGGTCACCACAATCATGGGCGATTAGCTCAGCTGGGAGAGCGCCTGCCTTACAAGCAGGATGTCAGCAGTTCGATCCTGTTATCGCCCACCAAACTCTATTCAAGGAACTGGAGCATGAAGGTCTTCACCATCGTGCACGGTTCCTTTTTATTTTTGCATATAAACTGGTGTAACGGGCGTCCCACGCGGACGCCCCTACAGATGGATGAGATGGATGGAGAATAACCAGCCAGCCATGTAGGGGCGCGCACGTGGCGCGCCCGCCCGGATTTTGTGTGTTGCGAGCACAAGCCACGCAATCCCGTACCAATATCCATATTTTGTACTACCGTCCATTGTCGTGTTACGGAACCGAAAGGCCATAAAAGAGTTGTCTTTATGGCCTTTTTTCATTATCATGAGAATATAGATGTTTTTGCGTACAGACAGGAGGCCGACGATCATGGCAGATACGATAAAAAATTGGGAAAAAATGAGACAGGCATTGCAGTTATCCGGCGCAGAGCTGCGGGAACTGGCACAGCACTTCCGGAAGAGTGCCGAAGACGCTCTGGAAGGGAAGGAGAGCTCCCTTTCGGCGCTGCGCACCTATCTGGGCTTGCCGACGGGACGGGAAACGGGGACCTTCCTGGCCCTGGATTTCGGCGGCACGAACGTCCGGGCTTCGCGCATCCGCCTCATGGGCGAACAGGGCTTTGCCGTAGAAAGCAAGGTGGCCAAACCCTTGAAATGCGCTGACTACGACTACACAGCTTCGTCGAAGACGGCAGACGAACTCTTCGACTTCATCGCCGCCATCGTCAAGGAAGCGGCTGACGGCAATCACGACTATAAACTGGGCTTTACTTTTTCCTTTGCCGTCGACCAGACGTCGGCCAAGGATGCCAGCCTCATCGCCTGGTCCAAGGAAATCGCCGTTCCCGGCGTGGCCGGCCAGTCCATCAATGGCCTGCTGAAAGAGGCCCTCGTCCGGGCCGGCCTGGACCGCATCGAACCGGTGGCCCTGCTCAACGATATGACGGCGACCCTCCTTTCTTCGGTCTATCAGCACAACCCGTCGCGCATCGGCATCGTCTGTGGCACGGGCTTTAACATGTGCTATTATGAACCGGCCCTGCAGATGATCGTCAACCTGGAAGCGGCCGGCTTCGACGGCGGCCCGGCTACGGTCTGGGACCGCCTCGTCGATGAAGCGTCTCAGCTGCCTGGCGACCATCCCTTTGAAAAGATGATCGGCGGCCGCTATTTGAGCGAAGTCTGCCGCGTCGTCTTTGGCGAATACCTCAAACGGGACATCCCGTATTTTACGACACGCGATATGAACGAACTCATTTCCGGCCAGCAGACGGCAGAAGAACTGCTCGGTTTCGCCGTCAGCGAAGAAGAGCAAGAAGGTCTCTGTGCCCTGGTCCGGGCCGTCTTTGCCCGGGCAGCCCAGCTCATCGGGGCGGCCAGCTTCGGCCTTCTCAGCCACTTGGCAGAGGATAAGGGCTTTACGGAACAGTCCATCGCCATCGAAGGCAGCCTGGTCGAAAAGATCAAAGGCGTTCCGTCGCTCATCGAAGATGCCATCTGCGTCTTCTGCATGGCTCCGACCGAAAATACGCGCATCCACGTCATCCCCAACAGCAACGGCGCCTCCGTCGGCGCTGCCATCGCTGCGGCACTTTGTGAGTGTTAATTCCGTTCATCGAAGGTCGTTCATCGTAGGTCGAAAATATCATACCATCGCGATGAACGACGAACGACCAGCTTGACGTCCGTCCCTGGATTCCTTATAATGAAACTATGACCCGGCCCCTGCGGATTTTTCCGCCGGGGCCTGTTTCGTGAAGGGGGAACCAGCCATGCAACTTGCCGAACTCATCAACGCCCATCGTCAGCAGCTCAATAATACGGATATGGGGATATGGAAGTACATCTTGCAGCACCGCGCCGCTGTCCGCCACAGCTCGATCCATGAACTGGCCAAGGCCTGTCACGTCTCGACGACGACGATTGTCCGCTTTGCCCAGAAATTAGGCCTCGACGGCTTCGGTGAATTCAAGATGCTCCTCAAGCGGGAAGAACCGGAAATTTCCTGCTATGATACGAATGTCATGGACGAACTCCAGCGCTTCTATGAACAGACCGTGGACAAGCTCTGCAGCCGTAACTTCGATAGCGCCAGCGCCCTCGTCCATGAAGCCAACCGGATTTTCACCTATGCGTCGGGCTACGTCCAGAATAACGTTGTCCAGGAGCTGAAGCGTCTTTTTTTCTACGATAACGTCATGCTCTACGACGTACCGGCACGGGAAGAGTTCCGCAACCTTATCCGGACCATGACCAAAGACGACTTGTTCATTATCGTCTCCTTCTCCGGCGAATCGCCGGCCGTCAAGGAACTGGCCCAGGCCCTGAAACTGCGGGACATTCCCTTCATTTCCATTACCCGCCTGCACGACAATACCCTGGCGTCGCTGTCGACGGTCAATTTTTACGTCTCGCCGGCCCGCTTCCAGCTCTATGACAAGGAAGACGACCACGTCGCCTTTCAGTCCATGATGCCTTATTTTGTCCTGGCTGAGATATGGTATGTGAAATATTGTATGTATCTGCACCATTTGAGACAAGAAAAAGAGGCTTCCCGATAGGCTGTACCAAAGTACAGGAAATGTACCAGGTTACAGGCCGGGGGCCGTGTGCCAGAACGCCGCGAATCTATTGTATTCGCGGCGTTTTTTTTATATCCTGTTACTAAAGAAAGCTTATGTACTTTGTTTCACAAACGGGAGGAATTGTCTATGTCATTCAACAAGGACCGCGTGATGCAGGAACTGCAGCGTTTTGGCGGCGCTATGTACACACCGGTCATCTTATTCGCCTTCTTCGGGCTGACTGTCGCCTTGTCGATCATCTTCAGCAATACGGGCCTCTTCGGCAGCCTGGCAGAAAAAGGGACCCTCTGGTATGATTTCTGGTACGTCGTCCAGCAGGGCGCCTGGACCGTCTTCAATCAGATGCCGTTCCCATTGGCTTTGCCAAGAAAGAACAGGCCCGCTGTGCCATGGAAGGTTTCGTCATCTACATGGTATTCAACTATTTCATCGCCGGTATCCTGACCCTTCACGGCAGCTACTTCGGCGTCGACTATAGTCAGAACGCCGGTGCCGGCACGGGCCTGGCCATGATTGCCAACATCAAGACCCTGGACATGGGCATGCTCGGCGCTATCTTCATTGCCTGCATCTCGGCCTACCTGCACAACCATTTCTATGATACGGAAATCCCGGACTGGCTCGGCATCTTCAAGGGACCGGCCTTCGTCGTCGCCGTCGGCTTCCTGGTCATGCTGCCCATGGCGCTCCTCTTCTGCTACATCTGGCCGCCTATCCAGCACGGTATCGAACAGTTCCAGTTCTTCCTCAAGACCAGCGGCATCTTCGGCGTCTGGGCTTACACCTTCTCGGAACGCATTCTCTTGCCGGCAGGCCTGCATCATTTCATTTACCTGCCCTTCATTTACGGTCCGGCTGTCTGCGACGGCGGCATCCAGGCTTACTGGCTGCAGCACCTCAATGATTTCGCCACCAGTGCTCATTCCCTGCGGGACATGTTCCCCCAAGGCGGCTTTGCCCTCCACGGCAGTGCCAAAGTCTTCGGCCTGCCCGGCGCAGCCCTGGCCATGTACTATTGTGCTAAACCGGAAAAACGCAAGAAAGTCGCAACCCTGCTCATTCCGGCTACGATTACAGCCGTCCTCTGCGGCATTACCGAACCGATTGAATTTACCTTCTTGTTCGTCGCACCTATCCTCTATGTCGTTCATGCCGTCTTAGCGGCTACCTTGTCGGCGACGCTCTATTTCATCGGCCTGTCGGGCAACTTCGGCGGCGGCCTCATCGACTGCTTCGTCCAGAACTGGATCCCCTTGTTCCGCTATCATGTCTGGACCTACATTTTGCAGATTGCCATTGGCCTCGGCTTTACGGCCATTTACTTCGTCGTCTTCCGCTTCCTCATCCTTCACTTCGATTTGCCCACGCCGGGCCGTACCGATGATGGCGGCGAAGACAAACTGTTCACCAAAGCGGAATACAAAGCCAAGAAAGAAATGGAAAAGAAAGGCATTGCCGGCGGTGCCGATGCCCTGAAAGCCCAGGTCTTCCTCGATTGTCTCGGCGGTCCGGACAATATCCGCGAAGTCACCAACTGCGCAACCCGCCTGCGCGTCACGGTCAACGACCCGGATAAGGTCGCTGCGACCAGCAAGTTCACCAATGCCGGTGCCTTCGGCCTGGTCAAGAACGGCCACGCCATCCAGGTCATCGTCGGCCTGTCCGTGCCCAATGTCCGCGGCCATTTCGACGCCCTCATGAAAGGGGAAATGCCGGCAGCCGTAGAAAGCACGGTCCCGGAAACGAAAGAAGTCCCGGCAGAAACGCCGGCAGCTCCGGCTGCTGAATCCGTCGCTTCTGTCGATGAAGACGACCGTTCCATGAAGCTGAAAGCCTTTGTCTCCGGCGACCTCGTCGACATCAGCGAAGTACCGGACGATGCCTTCTCGCAGAAGATGATGGGCGACGGCGTCGCCATCAAACCGTCGGGCGATACCATCGTCGCTCCGGCAGACGCGACCGTTTCCATGATCATGGAAAGCTCGCTCCATGCGATTGGCCTGGAACTGAGCAACGGTGCCGAAGTGCTCATCCACATCGGCTTGGATACAGTCAATATGAATGGCGACGGGTTCACGCTGCTGACCCAGCAGGACGCCCAGGTCAAAGCCGGTGACCCCTTGATCCGCTTCGACCGCGATGCCATCGCCAAAGCCGGCTATAACGACATCGTCATCATGGCCGTCACCAACTCGACGGAATACCCGCAGATGAAGAAGGAACCGGACCAGCCTGTCGTCGCTGGTGAAACACCGATTGTCATTTTCTAGGAGGGTTTTATGGATACTTTGAAATGGTGGCAGCAGACGGCTGTCTATCAGATTTATCCCCGCAGCTTCCAGGACACGACGGGCAGCGGCGAAGGCGATATTGCAGGCGTTACGCGCCACTTGGATTATCTCAAGAAGCTCGGTGTCGGGGCCATCTGGCTGACGCCGGTCTACCCGTCGCCCATGGTCGACAACGGCTACGATATCAGCGATTATACGGCCATCGACGGGCGCTACGGCACGATAGAAGATATGGATACCCTCATTGCCGAAGGGAAGAAGCGGGATATCCGCGTCGTCATGGACCTGGTGTACAACCACACGTCGGACCAGCACGCCTGGTTCCAGGAATCGAAGCGCAGCCGCACGAACGACAAAGCGGACTGGTACATCTGGCGTGATGCCAAAGAAGACGGCTCAGCGCCGACGAACTGGCGCTCCATCTTCGGCGGCCCGGCCTGGACGTGGTGCGAAGAACGGCAGCAGTATTACCTGCACACCTTCGCCGTCGAACAGCCCGATTTGAATTGGGAAAATCCGGCCGTCCGCCAGGCCCTCTATGATGCGGCCAATTTCTGGATAGCCAAAGGCGTCGGCGGCTTCCGCATCGATGCCATCGTCTACATCAAGAAACCGGCCGTCTTCACAGACGGCCCCGTCGACGGAGCCGATGGCCTGTCGTCCATCCACAAGATGATCGCCAATACGCCGGGCATCCTCGACTTTCTCCACGAATTCCGCCGGAAGGTCTTCGACGGCCACGATATCTTTACCGTCGCCGAAGCTAACGGCGTCACGCCGGCCGACCTGCCCCAGTGGGTCGGAAAGGACGGAGCTTTCAGCATGCTCTTCGAGTTCAGCCATGTGAACCTGGAATTTCCTGACGATGAAGTCTGGTGCCGCGTCGAAACATGGCCCCTGACCAAGCTCAAGAAGGCCCTGTCCGACAGCCAGCAGGCGACGGCAGCTAATGGCTGGTATCCCATCTTCTTCGAGAACCACGACCAGATACGCTGTGTCAACCGTTATTTCCCGGAAGGGACGGATAAGAAGAAGGCGGCCAAAGCCATGGCGACCATCTTGTTCAGCCTGCGCGGGACGCCCTTCATTTACGAAGGCCAGGAGTTAGGCATGGCCAATACGGCCTTTGCCCGTATCGAAGACTACAATGACATTTCGACGCACGGCCAGTATCAGCTGGCCCTGGATGAAGGCTTTGCACCGGCAGAGGCCCTGCACCTCGTCCAGGCCCACAGCCGAGATAATGCCCGGACGCCCATGCAGTGGACGACGGCAGCCCAGGCCGGCTTTACGACGGGGACGCCGTGGCTGCCCGTCCATGACGATTACCCGCAGTGCTGTGCTGAGAGTGAAGAACACGATGCTGATTCGGTCCTCTGGTACTACCGCCGCATCCAGGCCGAACGCTTCCAGGGGGAAGCGGCAGCCATCCTGCAGCGAGGGCGCTACGAAGAGCTGCTGGCTGATGATGAACGCATTTACGCTTTCAAGCGTATCTTAGACGACCAGGCGACATTGACGCTGGTCAATTTTACCAACGAAACCATCGATTATGACGCATCGCTGACGGAAGGCGCAACGGTCCTTATGGGCAACTACGACGCCCAGGAAGCCGGAAGATTGCGCCCGGCCGAAGCCGTCATCTATCGTGTATGAGGAGGATTATTATGTTAAAAGTTGCTGCCAGCGATTATGACGGAACCCTGTTCCGCGACGATATCATTACGGCCCGTGATGCCGAAGCCATCCGCAGATGGCGGGCTGCAGGCCATAAATTCGGCGTCGTGTCCGGACGGGACCACGGCATGCTCATGCCCCAGCTCAAACACTATGGCGTCGAATATGATTACCTGGCCTGCAATAACGGCGGCCTCATCAGCGATGACCAGGACCGCGTCCTCTGGGAAGCCCGCATCGAACCGGCCGTCCTCAAGGCCGTCAGCAAGCTGGAGCTGGTCCGCAAGTCCTTCCATTTCTCCTTCTCTTCGCAGGACCGGACCTATCTCTGCCATGATTTGCCGGGCACCTGGGTCTGGCGGGAAGCGAAAGAATGGGACTACCCCATCGTGCCGATAACGGAAGACGACATCGACCATCTGCCTCAGACGATTCACCAGTATTCCCTGGGCTTCACCGATCCCGACGATGCTCTGGCAGCGAGCGAACAGGTCAACGCCCGTTTCGGCGATACCGTCCATGCCTATCCCAACCGCTGCGCCGTCGACATCATTCCCTCCGATATCAGTAAACAACAGGCAATTGCCCACACGCTCTCCCTCTTTGGCTGGGACGGTGCGGACATCCTGGCTATTGGCGATGAAATCAACGACCTGCCCATGATCCTGGGCTATAACGGCTATACCGTCGCCACGGCCCGTCCGGCTATCCAGGACCAGGCTCGTAAAGTCTATGACAGCGTAGGGGCCATGCTGGAAGATAATTTATAAGAAAAGAGGTCCTTACCATGGATTTGAATAAAAAAGCCCTGGTCTTCCTGGCTGCCGTGACTCTCGGCACTGCCGGCACGGCCCTGGCCGCATCGGCTGACAGCTTCTCCGATGTCCCCAAAGACCACTGGTCCTATGAAGCCCTGGATTACCTGGCAAAAGAAGGCGTCATCGAAGGCATGGGCAACAGCACCTTTGAAGGCGGCCGCACCATGACCCGCTACGAAGTCGCCAGCATCGTCGCTAAAGCCATGCAAAAAGGCGGCGGCAATTTCGGTGACAAGACGGTCCTGGAAAAACTGCACGCCGAATATGCCGACGAAATCAACGTCTTGCAGCAGCAAGTCGCCAAGAACACCAAGCAGATCGAGCAGAATACCAAGGACATCGATTCGCTGAAAAACGGTATTGCCGGCAAGATGGAACTGAGCGGCTTTATCCGCGTCCAGTATGACCACGACAAGTATAGCAATAACGTCCAGAACAACAGTGATTTATACAAAGATAATGACCGCTTCTATATGAGCTTGAATGGGTCCTATAAAGTCAACGATAACTGGAAAGCTAAATTCCAGTTAGAAAAGAATTCATTCTACAACGGCGGCCATGACCATGAAAACGAATCGGGTTCGTGGGCGACCGATGGCAGGGATAAAGGTCGGGCGAAACGCTGGTCTGGCCATGATGGCGATATCCAGCGCATCTGGGTCGAAGGGACAGACCCGAAAACGGGAGCCTGGATCAATATCGGCCGTGCCTGGCGCGGCTTAGGCCAGCAGAACGTCCTATTCGGCACAGAATCAGATGGTTTCCAGCTCGGCGTTCCCATCAAAGGGACCAGCCTGACCGCCAGCGGCTTCTGGTTTGCCTCGACGAATGGCGGGAATCATGAAAGCTGGTACGGCCTCGGCACGTGGGGGAATATCGGACCGCGGGCCGGTATCAACGTAGCCTATGCCTTGAATTCCAAGCATAAAGGCGATGTTTACGAAAAGAGCACGAGTCATCTGGAATCGTGGGGTGAAGAAACCGTCGATTACGATAAAGCCTACGTCCTCAGTGGCTGGCTGGACCTGTCCAAGAATACCCGTCTTTTGGCTGACTATGTCCAGACCAACGCTGATTACCAAAACAACAGTACGTTCTTGCGCTTAAACTATCGCAATACAGACCTTCAGAAACCGGGAACGTGGCAGGCCTATGCCCGCTGGTATCGTTATGGAACCAATGGCACCATCGCCGGTGACGATGAATGGAGCTCCTTGTTCTACAATGGCAGTGCCGGTAGTAAAGGCTGGATTTTGGGGTATAAATACGTTCCTTGGAAGAACATCGAATGGGAAACGCTCTACTCGAAGCAGGAACAGATTTCCAATTCAGATAATAAACGGACCCTCGTCCGCACTCAGATGGACTTCCATTTCTAAAATTTAAGGCCTTTCCTCGGACTCAGATGCGGCTGCGCCGCGACAGACTCAAACTGACAACGACGCTTCGGGAAACCCTCAGCGCGTAGCGGGCCGCCCGCAGCCACTGTCCGTCCAGGGAACTATCCTGCAATTGACAGACCGAAAAATCTGGGCGTCCCCTACGGAATCGCATACAGGCGATGAAAAATAAATGCAGGCCGCAGGTCACAGGTCGCAGGTCGCCCAAAAAACGGCCAATGGCCGCACGTAGCGAGCCCGCTAGGGTGATTTCGCCACAGCCTGTTCTGGTGCAATGGCAGGCTTTTACGAGCCACGATTTGATAATCACTTAAAAGGGACTGTCGCACGTGCGACAGTCCCTTTTTTGACAAATTTTATATTTTTAATTATACTGAATTAAGGTGTTGCCAAACGGCAGGCGGTTAATTAAGCCCCAGAAATGGGGTGAAGCCCATGGATAATCTGAATTTGACGTTAGTTTTGTTCATTATCTTAGTGCTTGTAATAAAAAAATAATCGCCTTGTAGCTCCACAACTCTAGGCGATTACTTCGTTAAACAATGGGGCTGACCGTTTCCGGGCAACACCTTTTTCTATATGTAGCATAGCATAAATGACGATAATCGTCAATGTTTCCGTTTCTTTCGTTCCCGGAGAATCACCATTGAATGAAGCTGAAAATGCAACGAAAAATTTTTCGTTGCATTGTTGATTCGATAAAATAGGAAACGAAGTGAACGAAAAGAAAACGTACCATTTTATCGGATATCTATGTTATCAGTTTTCTGCTTTGTAGAGTCCTGAGGCTATTTCTTTGGCTACGGCACGGCCTTCGATAAGCGCACTGCCGATGGTTTTCGGTCCCGTCAAGGCGTCGCCGGCGATGTAGACTTTATTTTCGTTGGTATGGTGGTCATCTGTCATTTCCAGGGACGGGTCGAAGACGCTGAGGTCGACTTTCTGGCCGATGGCCATGACGATCAGGTCAGCAGGCATGAAGTATTCCGAGCCTTTGACGGGGACTGGGGAACGGCGGCCTGATTCGTCAGGTTCGCCTAATTCCATTTTGATGATCGTCGCGCCTTTGAAGTGACCCTGGTCATCGCGCTGCATGTCGATGACGTTGCGTAAAAGGTCGAATTTTACGCCTTCTTTGCGGGCGTCGCGGATTTCTGATTTGTTAGCCGTGATTTCCGCTTCGGAACGGCGATAGACGACGGTGACGTCATCGAGGATGCGGATGAGGGAACGGGCGCAGTCCATCGCGACATTGCCGCCGCCCCAGACGATGGCCTTTTTGTGTTTCTTATAGGCGTCGTGATTTTTGCGGATGTTCAGGTCATATAAGAGGCTGAGGCCTGCGAGGACGCCCTTACCCGTTTCGAAGTGAAAGGTATTTTCTACCTGTGCACCTGGAGCGAGCAGGATGGCGTCATAATCGCTGCGCAGTTTTGCAAAAGACTCTTTGTCGATGAAGGTGTTGAAATGGAAAGTGACGTGTTCGTCAGCTTTTAACTGCTGGTAGACTTTATCCAAAAAGACCTTGGACATACGGTATTCCGGGATACCGGTGTAAATCGCGCCGCCCAAGGCTGCTTCTTTATCGAAAATATCAATCTGGCAGCCGGCTTTGGAGAGTTCCTGAGCAGCTGTATAACCGGCCGGGCCGGCACCGATGATGGCGATTCGTTTTTCCATGTGGCAATTCCTTCTTTCTTGAATAATGTCATTCATTACATGTCTTTTTAGGGCAATGGCTGCGGTATAATGGCAGTGGTGCTGCTTCAGGGCATACTGATCCCTTCCTGGTGGTTCATGGAGAAGCCGCCTTTTTCTACGTCGTCGAAGTCGAGGGACGGGTCGTATTCTGGAAGTTTGGTCAAGCGTTTGACCAGGCCGAAGGGCTTTTTCAGGGAGAGTTTATCTCCTTTGCCCGAGAGGACCCAGAGGACTTTGTAGCCTTTGGGCGGCGTCTGGAGTTTTTCTTCGCCTTTGCCGTCGGTGAAGTAGACGACGAGGTCGACACGCTGTGTATTGGCGTAGGCGAAGACCGGGGAATAGGCCGTGCCGCCGCGGATGTCCAGGCGGCCGCGGACGTCGTCCATAGTGCGGATGCGGTAGGTACGGCGGATTTCATCGTCACATTCGGCGACGATGATTTCATGGTTGTAGCAGCGGACCAGGTGCAGGACTTCGCCGATGGCCTGGCGGAATTCGGCATCGGTGATGCTGCCGCTGATGTCCAGGCCGATGAGGATTTTGGCCGTATGGGAGCGCAGGCAGCCCGGCAGGTCCAGCCGTTCTGGCTGGCGGCGGTTGCGGCGCATGGTCGTCTTTTTCCAGGTGCTGGTGACGGAGCCGACGAGCTTCTTCAGGTACCAGTGCCAGGGCAGATCTTCCTGGGCATCTTTCAGGGCTGCAATCATGCTTTCCAGATAATTTGACAGTTCGCCCTTGCATGACGCGTCGATGTATTTTTCTGTGAATTTGCGCAGCGTCTCTTCGTCGATGTCATCGCCTTCGTCCCATAAATCATGGGTCTTGGCCGGGTCGTAGGACACGGCGATGGATTCGTCGGAATCGCTGTCCGATTCGGGCAGGTCCTTCTTGTCGGTCCGCAGGTCCAGGGCGCCTTGAATCTTATCGACGTAGTATTCCAGGCTTTCAAAGGGCTTTAATAGCAGGGCATAGTTCATGTTCACCCATTCCAGGGTCGTCGAGAAGGGCGGCAGGTGGTCGAGGTAGGTGTTGACGACGACGTCCATAGCCAGATTGACGGCCAGCTTGCTGTATTGCTGCCGCAGTTCTTTGGCCCGGATGAGGTGGAGCGATACGACGTGGAGGATTTCGTGCTTGATGGTGCTCTCCATCTGTTCCGGCGACAGGGGCAGGAAGAGCATGGGGTTGAAATAGAGATGATACCGCGTCCCCTTGAAGTTGGTCCCCGTCGGTGAAGCCATGTCGAAGCGGATGTCCTTGACCATTTGGAAGAGGAAATAGCTGAAGAAATTGTCTTTGTCTTCCATCAAGTGACCGGTGATGCGGTCCAGGAAGGCGTAGAATTTCTTTTGGAAATCGGCCGGCACGTTCGGGACGCTCCCTGTCCGGCGCTGTTCGGCGAGGACGGCGTCGGCTACGATAGATGCCTGCTGATAGAGTAGATTGGCCGCAATGGGCAGTGACTGTTCCATAAGCTGTTACCGCAGGGAGCGGAAGGCGGCGAAGTAGCTGTCGATGAAGTCGTCGTTATCCAAAGCGCAGGCATAGACTTTGGGGTTGGCGGCTTTCATGTCCTTCATGACGCCGAGGCGCAGGTCGACCGGGTAGAGGGCCAGGAAGGCTACGAAGCGGGATAGGAGCGCCTGGGCCTGGCTGTCGTCGAGGCGGAGTTCATGTTCCAGCTGTTTAAGGATATTCTTGGCAGCCAGATAGAGGCGGGTGTGGCTTTCGCTGGCAATCCGGCTGGACAGGGCCGGGTCCAGGGACGGTCCGCCGAAGACGTCGTCATAAGCGATGAGGGGCTGGGCGTCGGACGTGACGAAATGGACGAATTCCTGGGCGATGAGTTTGCCGACGTTGCCGCGGATGACATTGTAGAAGACGCCCTGCGGGATGGCCGACGGGTCCTGTTTATAAATGTGGTACAGCTTGGAAATGCGTTCGTAACTGCGCGGCGTCGCATTGATATCGTCTTCGTTGGTCTTGTCCAGGTATTCCGGGAAGGTGGAAATGAATTCCATGACTTTTTCTTCGATGCCCGCTGTCGAGGCCCAATCGAGCCACTGCAGGTAATCGGCTTCCATATACAGCCAGACGAAGCGGTTCTGCTGGGCCGCATCCATTTCGACGACTTCGTAGTCGTAGGAATCGGCCGGGTTCATGGCGGCGATGATGTGGACCGACGGTGATAAGACGTAACCGTTGATTTCACGGTTTAGGATGAGGTTCATCAGTTCCTGCTGGACGGCGTGGTCGCAGCGGTTGATTTCGTCGATGAACAAGAGGACCGTCTTGCCCTTGGCGATTTCTTCGTCGATTTTGCGGAGTTTATGGTGAACGGCGTAAATCGTCGTGCCCGCTTCGACCGTAGGCAGGCCGCCGATTTCCCCTTCTTTGAGGAGGTTGCCGTCGATGCCGACGAGGCTCCAGTCGTTCTTGGCAGCCAGTTCCCGGGCCAGGGAGGTCTTGCCGATACCCGTTTCGCCGACGAGCAGTGGGACTTCGCCGGCTTTGAGGACTAATTCTACGCTTTTGAAAGTATCTGTAAAGTTCATGATTTCGCTCCTATTTCAATGTCAATTTTTCATCTACTGTGATGCGGCGGGCCTTCTTGCTGCCGCAATCGTCGACGAGGAGGACTTTATCAGCCGGCGTCAGGTCGACGGCGCTGCAGGTAATGAAGTTGCGGACGTAGTCTTCCGGCACGTCATCCCGGGACAAGACGGCCTTGAAGGTGTTGCGCCAGTCATCGGGCGTCAGGGAAATGCCCTTGGGCATATATTTGCTGACCAGGACGTTGCGGCTGAGGAAGTGGAGGAATTCTTCTTTGCTGATGTCCGGGATGAGGCGGATGGCCTGTTCATTTTCGCTGATGGCCAGTTCTTTCGCTTCTTCTGTCGGTTTTTCGATGTAGCGCAGGGCTTCGTAATTGCCGCGGATGGCAGCCAGCTGGACGGCCGGTGTCGGATGCTGGATGTATTTGATGGCGTCGTAATTCTTTTCTACGGCCCGCAGCTGCAGGTCTTCGTCCGGGTCTTTGACGTATTTGATGGCCCAGCCGGACTGTTCCAGGGCGGCGTCGATGAGTTCCGGTGACGGATTTTTGATATAGCTCAAGTTGTTCCAGCCGGACTGGACGGCTTGCAGGAGCATGTCTTCCGAGGGATGGTCGATGAATTGGATGGCCCGCGCCGTGTTGGCGACGGCGGCTTTCTGGACGGCTTCGGAAGGATGCTTGATGTATTGCAGGGCCAGGCCGTTCATCTGGACAGCCAGGAGCTGCATTTCTTCCGACGGATTTTCGATGCGGTCGATTACATAGGGATTGTTGCGGATCATATTCATATATTTTTCATTCGTCATGTCAGGTCCCCTTCATTTCATATAATAAAGATTCATTGCCTCTATTATACAATAGCTGCGGGCCGGAGGGAAATATTTTAAGTGGCTGGTGGTTAGCAGCTAGTGGCCAGGGGATGGTTTTAAATTTTTTACCATTTGCTGCAAACTTAAAACTCAAAAAGGGGCTGTCGCACATGCGACAGCCCCTTTTCTGTAAACTATGTTGATAGAGAAACCTCTCAGTCAGCTTCGCTGACAGCTCTCCTATAAGGAGAGCCACTGCGAGCCACTAGCCACGAACCACGAACCACGAACCACGAGCCACGAGCCACTAATCCTTCTGCGGCGTGAGGGCGGCGAAGTGATGCAGGGCCGTGTACATGTCGCGGATGTTTTTGAACTGGACCGTGTCGATCTTGACGGCATAGTCTGTTCCATCGGGCCGGTAGACCTTGGTCAGATCGGCTTTCAGGTCGTATGTCCCTTCGCGCTTGTTGGCGTGCAGGGCCGCTTTGTATTCGTTGATCTGGTGGATTTCCTGGCCCATCTGGAAGACCAGGTCGTCGCGGATGCCGGCGTATTTTTCGACGTACAGCGTCAGGCTCATGTTTTCGATGCTGTTGGGATAGTCCATGGTCTGCATGGCCCGGAGGGAATCCATATCGGCATAGACGATGCCGTCCGGGCTGGTGCTGATGACCCGGTAACGGCTGGGATTATTGACCAGGGTCTGGGAATCCATGGCATTGGCTGTCAGGCAGCCCAGGGCCAGGAGCAGGGACGCGCAGAGTGTCGTCATTTTTTTCATCATAATGATTCATCCTTTCTTGTATTTGATGAGTTAATCATTTATCCTTATTATACCATGAGGGCCTCGTCTACTACAAGCGTACGGAAACAGGCCGGCATCGAAATCGATGGGAGCGAAGTCGTCCCATGTGTATACATAAAATGCCCACTTTTTTCTTGATAAAAATTTTGAAATATCATAAAATTATCTTATGGAAAACGCAAAGAAAGGAAAGGGTGCTATGTTAGATTTTCGTATCCATACATTTTTGTGCGTTTGCCGTCACATGAACTATACCCGGGCTGCTGCGGAACTGCACATCACACAGCCTGCCGTTTCTCAGCATATTCGCTATTTAGAACGCGAATATGGGACCAAACTCTTTAGTTACAAGGGGAAACACCTGCAGCTGACCCAGGCTGGTCACATCCTTTGGAATGCCGTGACTGCCATCAGCCATGACGATGCCATCTTGAAAGAGCATCTCCGTGATTTGCAGCATAACCGCTCCTTGTCTTTTGGTGCGACGCCAACGGCTGGCGTGGGGATTCTCGATAAGTTGGCTGACCTGCTCAAGCATAACGACGATATGAATCTCCGCATGGAAATTGCCGATGCTGAAAAACTGCTCCAGTCCTTGGATGATGGTGCCATTGATTTCGCCATCGTCGAAAGCTCCTTTGACCAGGGGCGCTATGAATCGCTCTTATTTTCTAATGAACCGATTGTCGCTGTCTGCGGCACAGGCTATGAAGCGCCGGAGGAAATGACCCTGTCTGAACTCATGCGCTATCGGGTCATCGTCCGCGAACGCCATGCCGGCGCCCGCCGGATTTTAGAACATAAGCTGGCAGAACAGGGGTACACACTGGAACATTTCCCGGCCCGCTATGAAGTGGGCAGCTTGTCGGCCGTCAAAGGGCTGGCCTGCCGCGACTGCGGTATTGCATTTTTATATGAAAAATCGGTTCAGAAAGAACTGGCTGACGGGACGCTGCGGCGCATTGTCGTCAAGGATTTTTCCGTCATGCACGCATTTTCATTCTTGTGGCGCAAAGGCAGCATGTATCGCGCTTTATTCACACAGATATACGACCAGTTGAAGGACTGAGTCCTATACGTGCTGCTTTTTATTTCTCATACATTTTGAAAGGGTGAAGAGAACATGTTATATTCAACAGAAGTTAAGAATATGTGTCCCGTCACGAAAGGCGCATATCACGGACCGGCACCGATTCCGGAAGAAGGCGAATGGGTACAGGTAAAGGAAATCAAAGATGTAAGCGGTCTGACCCACGGTGTAGGCTGGTGTGCTCCGCAGCAGGGCGCCTGCAAGCTGACCCTCAACGTCAAAGACGGCATCATCGAAGAAGCCCTCGTTGAAACTATCGGCTGTTCCGGCATGACTCATTCTGCTGCTATGGCTTCGGAAATCCTTCCGGGCAAAACGCTTCTTGAAGCCCTCAACACCGACCTGGTCTGCGATGCTATCAACGTCGCTATGCGCCAGCTCTTCCTCCAGATCGTCTATGGCCGTACCCAGACGGCATTCTCCGAAGGCGGTCTCCCCATCGGCGCCAGCCTGGACGACCTCGGCAAAGGCCTGCGCAGCCAGACCGGCACCATGTTCGGCACGAAAGCCAAAGGCACGCGTTATCTGGAAATGACCGAAGGCTATGTCACCCGCATGGCACTCGATGAAGACAACCAGGTCATCGGCTATGAATTCATCCACCTCGGCAAAATGATGGAAGCCATCAAGAAAGGCGTCGAACCGGCGAAAGCCATGGAAGACGCAAAAGGCCATTATGGCCGCTTTGAAGAAGCAGCTTCGTATATCGATCCGAGACAGCAATAGGAGGGCAAAACCATGGAATTATTTGAAAGCTACGACAGAAGAATTGATAAGATCCTCGGCGTACTGAAAGAATACGGTATCGGCAGCGTTGAAGAATGTCGCGATATCTGTGCAGCTGCCGGCCTGGATCCCTATAAAATCGTCAAAGACGTACAGCCTATCGCATTTGAAAATGCCGGCTGGGCATACACCGTTGGCGCCGCTATCGCCATCAAGACCAATGCACGCACGGCTGTAGCAGCTGCGAAAGCTATCGGCATCGGCCTCCAGTCCTTCTGCATCCCCGGTTCGGTTGCTGAAGACCGCAAAGTCGGCCGCGGCCACGGCAACCTGGCAGCTATGCTCTTGCAGGATGAAACGAAATGCTTCTGCTTCCTCGCAGGCCACGAATCCTTTGCAGCTGCTGAAGGTGCTATCGGCATCGTCCGCAATGCCAACAAGGCTCGTAAAGTGCCTCTCCGCGTCATCCTCAACGGCCTCGGCAAAGACGCTGCTCAGATCATTTCCCGTATCAACGGCTTCACCTATGTTCAGACCCAGTTCGATTACAAAACGGGTGAACTGAACATCGTCCGTGAAATCCCGTATTCCAAGAGCGAACGGGCCAATGTCCGCTGCTTCGGTGCCGACGATGTCCGCGAAGGCGTCGCTATCATGCACCACGAAGGCGTCGACGTCTCCATTACGGGCAACTCGACCAACCCGACCCGCTTCCAGCACCCCGTTGCCGGTACATATAAGAAAGAATGTATCGAAATGGGCAAGAAATACTTCTCCGTTGCATCCGGCGGCGGCACAGGCCGTACACTCCATCCGGACAACATGGCTGCCGGCCCGGCTTCTTACGGCATGACCGATACCATGGGCCGTATGCACAGCGATGCACAGTTCGCTGGCTCTTCGTCCGTACCGGCTCACGTAGAAATGATGGGCTTCCTCGGCATGGGCAACAACCCCATGGTTGGCGCATCCGTAGCTGTAGCCGTAGCCGTAGAAGGCGCTGCCAAAGCTGGCAAATTCTAATAAAATCCGTATGTAAAAAAGGGGCTTGTCGCACGACGACAAGCCCTTTAAAGTTGTTAGTGGCTAGTTGTTAGTTGTTAGCGGATGGGTTTAAATTTAAAGGTTTTCTCTGCAAACTACAAACTCTGTGCTACAAACTATAAAGTAAACGGGCCGCGCATGATGGTAGAAGACTTCGTGTGACAGCCCCCCCCCCCCTTTTTTTTGCAGTCAGCGGCTAGCTGTTAGCCGTCAGCAGATGGCTTTAAATTTAAAGGTTTTCGCTACAAACTCCGTACTACAAGCTATAAGGTGAAAGGAATCTCGCATGATGGCATAAGCCTTCGTTCGACAATGGCCCCATACTATAAATGTGGCGAAAAAAATGGTATAATTAACTATCTATGTTACAAATTTGGGAAAGGGGTATTCCATGGATACGACAAAGAAGATAGCCGTTATGCTGGGGGTGTGTTTCATGACATCCCTGTCGGTGGCTGGTGCGACGTTCCATCCCGGTGACAAGGGACATCAGATTACTGAAATCCAGCAGGCTTTGACGGCGCATGGTTATGATACGGATGCGGATGGCGATTATGGCGATTCGACCCAGGCCGCAGTCCGTCAGTTCCAGGCAGACCACGGACTGGATTGTGATGGCATCATTGGCGCCGCTACGTATGAAGCCCTCATGGGGGAAGCCATGCCGGAAAACAGGACTTCGCAGGGAGGGGCGGCTTCGGACGCTTTGCCGGCTGTTACGGCAGAAAATGAAGTCCGCGTGATCCAGCAGGCACTGGCCAATAATGGCTATACCGTCGATGTCGATGGCGTTTTTGGCGTCGGGACGGAACAGGCCATCCGCCAGTTCCAGGCCGACCACGGGCTGGAAACGGACGGTATCGTCGGCCAGTCGACTTTTTATGCCCTTACCGGGCAGGGCCTGCCCAATGGCCCTATCCGCCGTTTCGGCAACGGCGGCTATAATGGCCTGGCCCGCGTCGAAAGTCCGGCGGCTACGCATATCCTCGACATTGCCAACCAGTATATCGGCGTTCCCTATATCTTTGGCGGTTCGACGCCGTCCGGCTTCGACTGCTCTGGCTTCACGCGCTACGTCTATTCGGCAGCCGGCATCGACTTGCCGCGCAGTGCCGACGAACAGTATGGCGTAGGCTATTCCGTTTCCATGGCTAACCTGCAGCCTGGCGACCTGGTCTTCTTCTCGACATATGATTCGGGCATTTCCCACGTCGGCATCTATATCGGCAATCACCAGTTCATCAATGCCGCCAGCGATGGCGTCAGCATTTCCGATATGGACAGCAGTTATTGGGCTGCCCGCTACATCGGAGCCAAACGCGTCATGTAATGTCAGAAAAACTCCTACAGAAAAATCAGAATTTTTCGGCTACCGTCAGCAAAATCCGTTCCTTATAATAGAAACCGTAAATTGCGGAATTATGATTACGGATTTTTGCAACGGAAGGAGTTTTTCACTATGTTCAACCTGATTTGGAATTTTTTCAAGACCGCTCCGGATGCTCCGCAGATGACGGATGCCGCGGCGATTAAGAAGAAATTCAATGCCATGCGCTGGCGCGTCTTTGCGTCCATTACCATCGGCTATGCCTTTTACTACATCATCCGCCAGAGTTACTCGGTCATCAAGAAGCCGCTCCTGGCTTCGGGTATCGTCACGCCGACGGAAATCGGTATCATCGGTTCTATTTTCTTTGTGACCTACGGTCTTGGGAAGTTCACCAACAGCTTCCTGGCAGACCGGATGAACAATAAGCGGTTTTTCTCATTCGGCCTGTTCATTTCCTCGCTTACCATGGTCGGCATGGGGCTGGTCAATTCCTTTGTCCCCCTGGCCGTCTTGTGGGGCCTTAATGGCTGGTTCCAGTCGTATGGTGCCGGGCCGTCTATCGTTTCCCTTAACCAGTGGTTCAGCAATAAACAACGCGGGACCTTATATGGCATCTGGTTCACGAGCCACAATCTCGGCTCTTCTTTCGCTTACTTTGCCATTGCTGCCATCGTCTCCATGTATAACTGGTCTATGGGATTCATTTCGGCCGGCATCATTTCCCTGGTCGGTACGGTCTTCATCTACTTTGGCATGAGTGACCGCCCGGAAACGCAGGGCCTGCCGAATGGGGCTGTCTACTATGGGGAAAAGACACAGGAACAGATCGACGAAGAAAAGAAAAAATCCGTCGGTGCCATGCAGTGGAATGCTGTCGTCAAGAATCCGGCCGTCTGGATCCTCGGCTTGTCCTCGCTCTGCGTCTACATTGCCCGCTATGCCATCGAAAGCTGGGGCGTCGTCTATCTGACCTCGCAGAAAGGCTATGACATCATGGGTGCTGCCGGCGTCATGGCTTACATGCAGGTAGCCGGTATCTTCGGGGCTCTGTTGTGCGGCGTCATTTCTGACAAATTCTTTAACCACAAGCGCAACATGCCGGCCTTGCTGTACGGGATTTTCTACTCCCTGTCGATTGCCGGTTTCCTCTGGGCACCGCAGTCGTTCACCATGGATATGCTGTGCATGACCTTCTACGGCTTCACGATGGGCGCCCTGGTCTGCTACATGGGCGGCCTCATGGCTGTCGATATCGTACCGAAGCGCGTCACCGGGGCAGCCATGGGCATGATCGGCCTGCTCAGTTATGCCGGCGCCGCTATCCAGGAATTCATCACTGGGAAGCTCATGACGATTACCGTCGTCAACGGCGTCAAGACCTATGATTTCGGCATGGCTACGGAATTCTGGGTCGGTGCCGCCGTCGCTTCGACCGTATTGGCCCTCCTCGTATGGAACGCCAAACCGAAAGAAGATTGATTCGTTAACTTGAAAGAGGTTGTCTTAATGTGACAACCTCTTTTTGCGCATCTCCATCCTGTATGATATAGTAAACGTAATGATTTATGGAGGTAACAGATGAAACGGGTCCTTTCACTGATCGTGCTGGTCATGCTTTCTTTGTTCTGCGCAGCCTGTGCCCGTCCGCAGGGCTATATCGACTTCACCCAGCCGCAGGATACGCATCCGGCTGCAGAGGAACCGGATACGAAGCCGCTGCGCATCGCCTTTGCGTCGGTCATGTCGCCGAAGGAAACGCGGCAGGTATACCAGCAGATCGTCAATTATATTTCGCAGCAGGAAAACCGGCCGGCCATCCTCATCCAGCGCCGGACCTATGAAGAACTGAATACGCTGCTGACCAATGGCGATGCCGACGTGGCCTTTTCTTCGACTGGGGCCTATGCGGCTTATCAAGGTCATGAGCCCATTGAGCTGCTGGCCATGACCGAGACGAATGGCTCGTCGTATTATCAGACGTACATCATTACGGCCGCAGACAGCGACATCACCGATACACACCAGCTCCAGGGGCGGGTCTTTGCCTTTACGGACCCCTTGAGCTATTCTGGCTGCCTGGCCATTACTTTCCGCCTGGCCCAGCAGGGGACGACGCCGGAGCAGTTCTTTAAGCGCTTCTTCTTCACTCACGGCCATGACAAGTCCATCTGGGCCGTGGCCAATCACTTGGCCGACGCGGCTGGCGTGGACAGCCAGATTTATGAGCTCATAGAGCAGACGAATCCCCAGCTGGCCCGGCAGGTGCGGGTGCTGGCAAAGATGCCGGAAGCGCCGACAGGGCCTATCGTCGTGCGCAGCAGCTTGGACCCGGAAGAAAAGGCGTCCTTGCGGCGGATATTCTATACGATGCACGAAAACCCCGATTTATCGCGGTCCATGAAGACTATTGTCATCGACCGCTTCGTAGCTCCCGATACGGCGGCTTATGAGCAGTTCAAGCGGCAGTATGCGGAACAGAGACGATTGGCAGGGACTTGATATGAGAAACTATACACTCTATGTAAAATTTAACGCCCTCATCGTCGGCACGATCTTTGTCTGCGGCCTGCTGGCTGCTTCCCTGTTCCTTTACTCGACGAGCACCTATATGAATCACGAACTCGATACATCCGGGCGGGAGCTGGCAGCCTCAATCAGTCAGGTCATCAGTAACGATATCCTCGTCGATGACCGCTTTGCCATGACGGAACAGCTGCTCCATGCTCAGCAGACGAATGACCAGGTGCGGTATATCCTGGTGACTTATCCCGATGGCCGTATCCTGGCCAGCACGTTTACGGACGGCCTGCCAAAGGGCTTGCCGGAACGGCGCGACGTGCAGCACGACGGAGCCGATAAGACTGTGACCTTCGACAGTACGGAAGGATATATACGGGAAGTCATCTATCCCATTGATGGCGGCCTGGTCGGCTATTTCCGCATCGGCTTGTCGGAACGGCCGATGATGCAGCTCATGTGGAAGCGCTTCGTCCAGACCATGCTGGTCATCCTGGCCATCTGTCTGGCAGCTTCCGTACTGGCTACGCGCTATGCCCGGGCTTTTTTGCGGCCTGTCCAGACCCTGGCCCAGGCTATCCGCCAGATCGGCCGCGGGAATTATAGTGTCCGCGTGCCCGTCGAGACGAAAGATGAAGTCGGGCGCCTGGCGAAAGCCTTCAATGTCATGAGCAACCGCCTGGCTGTAAAAGACCGGGAGAACTCGAAATTGCTGACCGCCCTGCGGGAAAAGGAGAAGACCCGTATCTGGCTCATCGACCAGCTCTTTTCTGCCCGTGAAGACGAACGGCGCCGCATTTCGCGGGAACTTCACGATGAGACGAGCCAGTCCATGGTATCGATGCTGGCCTATTTGCGGCTCATCATGGACCAGACAGAAGAGCCGAAGGTCCGGGAACTCGTCGCCGGTGTCCGCGATTTGACCCGCGAGACTTTGGAAGGCCTGCGCCATCTCGCCGTCAATCTCCATCCGCCCCTGCTGGATGACCTGGGCCTGGTCGTAGCCATTGAAAAGTACCTGGACACGTATCGCCAGACACAGCCGGGGCTGACCGTGACCTTCCATCATGACGGCGACATATCGCGCGTGTCCCGGCCGGTGGCCTTGTTTTGCTATCGCATGGTCCAGGAGGGGCTGACCAACATTGCCCGTCACGCCCAGGCCTATACCGTGACCATCGGGCTCCACGTCCTGCCGTCGAAGCTCACCTTGTCTGTCCGCGACGATGGCATCGGCTTCAGTGCGGACCGGGCCGAACGGGCCCGCCTGGATAACCATTTAGGACTGGTCAGTATGCGCGAGCGGACAGATGTATTGAACGGGACCTTTGCCATCGACAGCCATCCTGGCAAAGGGACGACGCTGACCATTTCCCTGCCGTTGTATTTGAGTGAGGAGGAAGAACATGAACATTCTCTTGGCTGATGACCACCGCATCTTGCGGACGGGGTTGAAACTATTGCTGGCCTCTCAGGACGACTGCCATGTCGTCGCCGAAGCCTCGAACGGACAGGAAGTCCTGGAGCGGCTGGAAGACACGCCTGTCGACGTCGTCCTGCTGGACCTTTCCATGCCGGTCATGAATGGCATCGACTGTCTGCGGGAAATCCGGCGCCGCCATTATGATGTCAAAGTCCTGGTCCTGACCATGTACAGCGAGCAGCAGTACGTCACGGAACTCATGCAGCTCGGTGCAGACGGCTATCTCTGCAAGGATACGCTCGATGCGGAACTCTTCAAAGGGCTGCGCTCTGTCGTTTCCGGACACCGCTACCTGAGTGAACGCGAAGCCCGGAGCCTCCTCGATGGCGTCCTCGACGGTGCCGGCCAGCATCCGGCCCTGTCGGCGCGGGAACAAGAAGTCCTCGTGGCCCTGGTCCATGGCCATTCCCTGTCGGCCATTGGCGACACACTGCACCTCTCGGTCAAGACCGTGTCGACTTATAAGACGAGACTCATGCAGAAATTGAACTGCAAGACCAAAGCCGAACTCGTAGACTACGCCTTGAAACACCATTTAATGTAAATCGGAAAGTCGTACGGAGAATTTGGCCGGTATACATGATTTCTTTGGATTTATAGTTTGTAGTACAGAGTTTGTAGTTTGTAGCAGATGACTTTAAAATTTTTAGCCGTCCACTACAAACTGAAAACTGCAAACTTAAAAAGGCGCTGTCTTTATGTGACAGCGCCTTTTTCTAAAACGTTTTTTCAATACTTGCGATATCTTCGTCGCTGACGGTCAGGTCCGGTCCTTGGCGCAGAGCTTCGATGGCCTGGGTATCGACGACCCAGAGGGCCGGTGCCAGTTCGGCGGCGTGGTCTTTCATCCACGTTGCGATGGCCCGGGCGCCCTGGCTATAGGGCAGGGCGGCTTTGACGTAGCGGAAGTGGGAGCGGGGAACGGCTTTCATCGGCTGTTTCCATACTTCTTCGATTTCCAGGGTATAGTCACATTCGTGATAGCCGTTAGATACGGCTTCGCGGCCGATGTCTTCCGTGTTCTTCTGGCCCATGTCGAGGAGCAGGTAGTCGTAGAGCAGGACTTGTTCCCATTTTGCCTTAAAGATATCCCGTTCAGGGAGAATCTGGCACGGGTCTTCGCTGTACAGGCGCAGCAGGTCCAGGACGAAGCGGAAGCGGTGGCGCTTGAAGGTGAAGTTCACGGCGTCGACATAGATTTCCCGCATGCGGATATACTGTTTCGTCTGTTCGCGGAAATCGCTGTCAAAATAGCTGATCGGCGTCTCGTGGCGGATATACTCGAACAGTTTCTCTTCCAGGACCATCCCCTTTTTGAGGGCTGCCCGGCGGTCGGCCGGGGCTGCCAGGGGATTGCGGAAGGTACGGTTCAGCCGGTCCAGATAGTTCAGGCAGGCCGTTTCCAGGGCCAGGGCGCTGAAGGGGCCGTTATCATGCTGATGTGAAAAAATTTCGTCTTTTTCTGCTGCCGATAGCAATGATGTGGACATCGTGATCTACTCCTCTGAAAGGTAAGGATGTTCGGCTGCGGCACTCTGGATGGCCGCGTTGGCATCCTTGAAATAATCTTTAAACGACTGTACCCATGTCCGGGATGGGTGCGATAAATAGCCCTTGCTTTTCCAGATCAGGGCCAGGGTCCAATAGAGATGGGGCTGGACGAGGGGGACGGAGACGGCAAGGTCCGGTGAAATCCGCTGACAGATCGTGTGCGGCATCAGGGAAATCCCCAGGCGGCCGGCAACCATCTGGGCCAGGAAGTCCCAGTTGCTGGAACGGCAGACGATCTTCGGATGGGCCATGATTTCCTGGAAAGCCGAACGCAGGTAGGGATTCAGGGAGAATCCGCTTGGGTAGAAGACGAACGTTTCGTCTTTGATATCCGACAAGGTCAGCGATGGCTGGGAGGCCAGGGGGTGATCCGGCCAGAGAACGACGTCGAGAGGTTCTTCGTGGAAGATGAAAAATTCATAAGGAATTTCTGTCGTAATCGGCAGGGCGACGAACCCGACCTGGATGAGGCCGTCATCAATGGCGGATACGACGTCTTGGGAACCGACTTCCTTCATTTCCAGTTCGATTTTGGGATATTTGTTGATGAAATGGGCGATGAACGGCGCGATGACGGAAGAGCCGATCATAGGCGGTACGCCGACGGACAATTTACCGGCATTGAGCAGCTGTGGCGACTCCATTTCTTCATTTAGCTGGGTGAATCCCTTGATGAGTTCTTCGATTTTAGGGAGCAAATAGGAACCCGTTTCCGTAAGCTCTACATTTTTCCCCTTGCGGTCGAAGAGCTGGACACCCCAGTGTTCTTCCAGGGCTTTGATCCCCTTGCTGATCGACGGCTGGCTGATGTGCAGCGATTTTGAAGCTTTGGTAAAGCTTTTTTTGTGAGCGACTTCGATGAAGTATGTCAGTTGGAATAAATCCATGATATAATGTTTCACCTCTCTTTAGTATTCTTATAGTTTACCATATTACGGAATGAAAATCCAATGATGTATACTTCTTTATAAATGGCGGTACTAAGCCATTTTAAAGCAATCTGTGTTTCTGTAGGCTGTCTAATTGTTAACGATAATTTGTACGAATTAATGCGCCCCTCTATATTTAGGGCGGCCAATCGTTGTATAATATAAAATAGAATGGAGGAGGGATGGTTATGGCACGGCGATGGATCATGCATGTCGATATGGATGCGTTTTATGCTTCTGTAGAACAACGGGATAATCCGGCCCTGAAGGGCCTGCCGGTCATCGTTGGCGGCCTGATGGAGCGGGGCGTCGTCGCAACGGCGTCTTATGAAGCCAGGGCTTATGGCGTCCATTCAGCCATGAGCATGAAACTGGCCCGCAGGCTCTGTCCGAATGGCGTCTTCCTGCCTGTGCGCATGTCCCATTACCGGCGCATTTCCCATCAGATACGCCTGATCCTGTCCCATTACTCGCCCTTCATCGAACCGCTGGCCCTGGATGAGGCCTTCCTCGACGTCTCCGGCATGGAGCGCCATTATCCGGATATCGTCGACATGGGCAAAGCCGTAAAGGAAGAAATACGGCGGACGACGGGCCTCGTCGCATCGGCTGGGATAGCACCGAATAAGTTCCTGGCCAAACTGGCATCGGACCTTCGCAAACCGGATGGCCTGGTCTGGATTCCCTATGGGACTGAGCGGCAGATATTGGCACCCTTGCCGCTGAGCCGTCTGTGGGGCGTCGGTAAGGTGACCGAAGAGGCCCTGCAAAAAGCGGGCTATCATACTATCGGCGACATCGCCGCGGCCAGTCCCGAAACGCTCCAGCCCATCGTAGGCAATCAGGCCCAGCGGATTTACCGCTTGTCCCTGGGCCAGGATAACCGGCCGCTGGAAGTACGGCGGCGGCCCCAGTCTGTCGGCAATGAGCATACGTACAGCCATGACCTGACGCGCGACGCCGAAGTGGATGAACAGTTCCGCCTCCTGGCCAACGAAGTGTCGTGGCGGCTGCGGCAGAACCGGCTCATGGGACGGACCATCACCATCAAGATACGCTATGCCTCTTTCAAGACCATTACCCGCTCTTTGACGCTGCACAGCATAGGGACCTGTTCGGAAGAACAGTTATATTTTTCGGCAAAAAAATTGTATAATAAGAGCAGAGGTCATGAGCCCATCCGCCTCCTGGGCCTGACGGTCAGCCAGCTCCAGGCCTATCAGGTGCAGGGCGACTTGTTCTCGGAAGATGAAGAGACGAAGGCGAAAGTGACGGAAGCCATCGACAAGCTGCAGAAACGCTTTGGCCGCACGGCCATCATGAAAGGATTTCTTTGGGAAATGTCCCATGAAAAAGATACATAAGAACGATAAAGAAGGAGTTTTTGTTATGGCAATTTTTAAAGTAGCTGCCCACACGGGTGATAACAATAACGGGTACATCGAATACGATACAGAGACGAAAGAACTCGGCGTCCACTTGAACGACGACGTCATGAATGAACGGGCCCGCCAGTATTTGACGACAGAAAAAGTCTTGCACCAGTATACGGATTTAGCGCAATATAAGACCATCAGCACCGTCCCGACATCGAGCCTGGAAATGCTGAAACTGGCCTTGTGCTATATCTGGCGGGCTACGGGCATTCACATTGATTGGAGCCGCCCTGTCGATTAAGGGATAAGCCTCCACCATAATCTATAAACAATTTATCCACATTTCCTGTGCACAAGGGTGACAGAAATGTGGATATTTTTTTGTGAAGCGCACGGTTATGCTGATTTTTTCAGGTGCATACTTTTTGGGGATTCGCAGGGAAAATGTGGATAACTTTCGTGGATAAATGTGTACCTCCGGTGAAAACGGCCTGAAAACGGGATGATTACGCGATTTTTGACGGGCGAACAAATGGCGCAGATAATGTGCATAATTCTTGAAAAAATGTGGATAAATGCTCTCGGCAAGTTATGCACAATATGTGGATATATTGTGGAAAGGTATGCACAGGTGAACAAAGCATAAAATAGCCATTCTGACAGTGTGTGCACAACTTATCCACTTCATTTATCCACAATTTCCACAGCCTTGCCGTTTGTGGTATACTGGAGGCAATGAACACATTAGGAGGAAATCAACATGAAAGCTATCATCGACGGACTCATTGTCCTGCCGAACGAAATCATTAACGGTCACGTCATTATGTATGAAAAGGATATCTGGCGCATCGTACCGCGCAAGCAGTTCCGGGCCGGCATGTGCTCGGAATTCATCGATGCCAATGGCGGCTTCGTCGTACCGGGATTCATCAATGAACACATCCACGGCTGTGCCGGTGCCGACACTATGGATGACGATAACCAGGCCCTGAAGACCATGCAGCAGGCCCTGCCGGCGACGGGCGTTACGTCCTTCGTACCGACGACGATGACTATGGAACAGGGACGCATCGAGAAAGCCCTCAGCCGGATCCGCCAGGCCCGGGATGACTATCAGGGCGGCGCCCAGGTATTGGGCGCTCATATGGAAGGGCCTTTCATCAGCCCGGCCTACAAAGGCTCCCAGGCGGAAGAAAATATCCAGACTGCCGATTTTTCCTGGCTCGAACCATATGCCGACGTCATCAAGATCATCACCCTGGCACCGGAAACATTGAAGAACAAGAAATTCCTGAAGGACTGCCAGGACCACGGTATTATCGTGTCCATCGGTCACACGGCGGCCGATTTCGACCAGGCCATGGACTGCATGGACGCCCTCGGCAGCTGCCATGTTACGCATTTATATAATGCTATGACGCCGTTCCACCATCGCAGACCCGGTGTCGTCGGCGCAGCCCTGCTCCATAAGGGCGCCTGCTGTGAATTGATCTGCGACGATTTGCACGTCCATCCGGCAGCGCAGAAACTGGCCTATCAGATGAAGGGCCGCGACGGCCTCATCCTGGTCACCGACTCGTTGCGGGCCTGCCTGCAGGGCGATGGCGAATCCAGCTTGGGTGGCCAGCAAGTCTTCGTCAAGAATGGTGAAGCCCGCTTGGCTGACGGGACCCTGGCTGCCAGTATTGTCCCCATGAACGAAGTGGTCCTCCATTTCCTCATTAATTCCGGCGCCTCCATTCCCGATGTCGTCGCCATGGCTACGGTCAACCCGGCCAAAGCCCTCGGTGTCTACGACCGCATCGGTTCTCTGGAAGAAGGGAAGCAGGCGGACATTACCATCCTGGACAGCAACGATTTCCATGTAAAACAGACGGTCATCGCCGGGGAGCTGGCATATAATGAAGAAGCCTAATACGAAGAGCGGCATTTTCCTGGCCCTGGCTATCCTGGTGCTGGCAGCCATCGGCGCCTGGTTCTTCTGGGACCGTTCGCCGTCGCCAGCGGGCCCGGCAGGGCCCTCTAAAGGCGCTGTTCAGGAAGATGAAGCATCGCAGCTCGTCGCCAAGATGTCACCGGAAGTAAAGATCGGCCAGCTCATGATGATCGGCCTGGCCGGGACGACCATCGACGACCAGGGCCAGCGCCAGCTGGAATACTGCCATGCCGGGAATGTTATCTTATTCGACCGCAATATGGATACACCCGAACAGGTCCAGCATTTGACAAAAAAAATAGACACGACGATCCGCAAGAAGAGCGGCGTCATGCCTTTCATTGCCCTCGATCAGGAAGGAGGCCAGGTCTTGCGCATGCGCAAGGCCTTCCCGCCCGTACCGTCTGAACAGTCCATCGGCCAGAGCGGCCAGCCGGCCCAGGCGAAACAGTGGGCCGTCACGACAGGCGATGCCCTGAAAAAGCTGGGCATCAACGTCAACTTTGCGCCTGTCGTCGACCTCGGTTCTCAGGCTGAACGGTCGTACAGCCTCGACCCTGGCGTCGTGACCCAATTCGCCCATGAAGCCATTGCCGGCTACGAACAGACGGGAATCTGGTGTTCCCTCAAGCATTTCCCGGGCATCGGCAAAGTCAAGACGGATCCCCATATCGACGGCGACAGCGTCAACAGTTCCAAGGATGACTTGATGAAGCAGGATTTGAAGCCTTTTGAAAACCTCATCAAGAGCGAAGACAATCAGAAAATGTTCATCATGGTTTCGAACGTCACCTTCCCGGCGCTGGACCCCAATCTTCCGGCCTGTGTCTCCAAGCCGATCATGACCGATTTATTGCGCAACACTTTCGGCTACCAGGGACTCATCGTTTCCGACGATATGGAAATGGGCGCCATGGCCAAGCACTATGCCTTTGCCGACATGGGCGTCATGGCCATCAAGGCCGGTGCCGATATGGTCCTGGTCTGCCATGAATATGCCCACGAACGGGAAACATATGACGGTCTCTTGAAGGAATATAAGAGCAACGCGGAATTCCGGGCCTTAGTCGATGAAAAAGTAACCCGCATCGTCCGCACGAAACTGAATCATCAATAGCTGCCGTTTCGATGCAGCAATAGATACAACGCGCCCAGCATACCGGCGTCGTTCTGCCGTTTGGCGAAGGCCAGTCCCTTAGGCGGCAGCATCATGGCCGGCAATCGCGCCGCCAGGGCTGTTTCCAGCTTCGGCCTCAGGATATCCTCTTGGGCCATGATGCCGCCGCCGAGGACGATGCCATCGGGATTGCACAGGCAGGCGATATTGGCCAGGCCATTGGCCAGATTCTGGCAGAATGTATCGAGGACCGCTGCTGCCGTGGCATCTCCCTGACGGACCCAGGCAAAGCAAGTACGGCCGTCGACCTTTTCCGGGTCGGCGGCTTTTTTGCATGCCATTTCCCGGCAGAGGTATGTTGCCGAAGCGACGTCGTGGAGGCGGCCGGCAGGGACGCGCATATAGGCGATTTCCCCGGCAGACCGGCAGGCTCCGTGGAGGATATGGCCCTTTTCGATGAAGGCCCCGCCGATACTGGTGCCGACGGTCACGGCGAAGAGGGAGTCCATGTCCCGGCCGGCGCCGAGCCACCATTCTCCCAGGGCGGCGCAGTTCGTGTCGTTTTCGACGATACAGGGGAGCTGGAATTCATTTTCCAAGAGCGATTTCCAGGCCGTCCCCGTATAGTCCGGGATGGACAGGGCGTAGTCGACGGCCCCTCTTTCCGTGTCGATGATGCCGGCTGTCGAGATGCCGATGCCCGCTAAGGGATGGTCGGCCAGCTGGCGCTGGATGAGCGAGCGGACTTTGTGGACAATGCCCGGACCGCCGCCCGTCGCCGCTTCTGTCGGCAGGCTGCCTTTCTTATGGAACCGGCCCGTTTCGTCGACGAGGCCGAATTTGATGGCTGTACCACCGATATCGATGCAGCTGTAAATCATGAGTATACACTCCTTCCTGAGATTATACATAAATTATACATAGATTTGACCTTTTCTATGTATAGGGACTTTATACTTATCGTGTCGAATATGTTACAAAATTCAGGAGGTCACGATATGAAACGACAATGGTTAAAACGAGCAATTCTTTCCATGGTAGCCTGCGGCTCATTAGCAGGATTCATTCCCGGAGTACAGGCGGCAGATGTCCGCATCCTTCCCGTCGATAATGCGAAATTCCTGGCTGGTGCCAAATTCGATTTCGACGTCGAAGTATCGAAAGCAAAGAATCTGAAGAATGTCGACATCACGGTCAATGGACAGAAAGCTGATAAATTCTTTGGTCAGAAATTAGATGCTAAAGATTTAGGCAATGGCGTCATTTCATATCGTGCCAATCAGGTCAATTTCCCCAAAGCCGGTGCCTATACGGTAAAAGCGACAGCTACCGATGCTGATGGCGCTAACTCGGCCGATGCCCGCTATACCGTTGTTCAGGACAAAGCTCAGCGCCAGGCCAAGAACGTCATCCTCTTCGTCGGCGACGGCATGTCCCTGCAGGCCCGCGAAATGGCCCGTATTATTTCCAAAGGCATGACCAACGGCAAGTATAATGACTTACTGGCCATGGAAAAAATGCCCCATAACTGCCTGATTACGACCAGTGGTTACGATTCCCTGACGACAGACAGTGCCAACTCGGCGTCCGCCTATGCAACAGGTCATAAATCCGTCGTCAACGCCTTGGGCGTCTATGAAGACTCCACGAAAGACCCCTTCGATGATCCGCGCGTCGAAAATATTTCGGAAATCGTAAAACGCAGCCGCGGCATGTCTGTCGGCATCATCACCCAGGCCGAATCGACAGACGCCACGCCGGCAGCTATGGTCGGTCATACGCGCCGCCGTGCCAACCAGGATTACCTCGCTTCGGAATACCTCGAAGATTATCATCGCCCGGACGTCATCATGGGCGGCGGTTCACGCCGTTACATCCCGCAGTCCGAACAGGGCTCGAAGCGCCATGACAACCAGAACGTCATCCAGGAATTCAAGGATAAAGGCTATACCTTCGTCAGCAATTCTAAGGAAATGATGGCTGCTCCGGATAATAAACCGCTCCTGGGCCTGTTCCATCCGAGCACGATGAATGTCTATGTCGACCGGGAAATGCTCAAGAACCCGGAAGTCCTCGGCAAATATACGGACCAGCCGAACCTCATTAACATGACCAAGAAATCCCTGGATATCCTCAGCAAGAACCCGAAAGGCTTCTTTGCCATGATTGAAGGCGCATCCATCGACAAACAGCTCCACGCCATGGATTGGCAGCGCGCAACGTATGATACCATCGAATTCGACAAGGCCATCGAATACGCCCAGAAATGGAATAAAGAACACGGAGACAACACCCTGATCATCGTCGTCGCCGACCATGCTCACGGCGCTTCCATTACCGGGACCTACCATGAACGGGATGGCAAGAAGGGCCTGGCAGCTGTCCGCACTTATGCCGACTCCATCTTCCCGACCTTCAAAGATGCCAACCACGATGGCTTCCCGGATAATCCGGATCCCGATGTCACCCTGGCCATCCAGTATGCCAACCATCCGGAATATTACGAAAACTTCCACTTCCAGCAGAAACCGACGCTGCCGACTGTTTCTCAGACCGTTACCAAACAGGAAGCTCAGCAGGCTGGCGATAAGACCGAATACCATCAGGTATCGACAGTCGTCGAAAAAGCTAATCCGGCCCGCCATCACGACGGCGATCCCTGGGAACTCGTACCGGCCAACATTCCCGATACCATCGGTGACGAATGCCATGCTGCCGACGACGTACCGCTCAACGCTGAAGGTCCTGGCTCGGAGTACTTCCAGGGCGTCATGGACAACACCGAAGTATTCTTTGGCATCATGAGAGCCCTCGGCATCGATGCTACGAAAAATATGAAATAATTAGTGGCTCGTGGCTAGTGGCTAGTAGCTCGTAGGCGGCCCGCAGTGGCTCTCTTCATAGGAGAGCTGTCAGCGAAGCTGACTGAGAGGTTGCTCTTTTATAGTTTGTAATTCGGAGTATGTAGGGGGTGCCACGTGGGCGACCCGTTAGGGATTTGGATGATTCTTCTAGCAAACAGGGCAGGAAATCGTACATATCCCAGAGCGGGCGCCCCACGTGGCGCCCCTACAAGAAAAGGCGCTGTCTTCGTGCGACAGCGCCTTTTTATTATTTCCCTAACACGCCTTCCAGGAAGGAAGCGGTATCTGCCATATAGCTGGCTTCATAGCCTTCGATATCGCCTTTATCGCAGTGGGCTGCGAATTCCGGGTCGATCGGCAGTTTGGCCGTATGGGGGATATCATATTTCTGTGCCGATTCTTCGACGTGGCTCTTGCCGAAGATGGACAGTTTTTCATGACAATGAGGACATTCAAAATAGCTCATGTTTTCGATGAGGCCCAGGACTGGGACGTGCATCATTTCCGACATGTTCAGTGCTTTTTCGACGATCATGGAAACGAGTTCCTGCGGCGATGTGACGACCAGGATGCCGTCCATGGGCAGGGACTGGAAGACCGTCAGCGGGACGTCGCCCGTTCCAGGCGGCATGTCGACGAACATGTAGTCGATATCGCCCCAGATGACATCGGTCCAGAACTGCTTTACCGCACCGGAAATGACCGGGCCGCGCCATACGACAGGAGCCGCTGCGTCTTCGAGCAGGAGGTTCATGGACATGACCTTGATGCCCGTCTTGGTCGTTACCGGATAGATACCGTTTTCATCGCCCGTAGCGTGGTCGGTCAGGCCGAAGACTTTCGGAATCGACGGGCCCGTGATATCGGCATCGAGGATAGCCGTCTTGAAGCCGCGGCGCTGCATTTCAACAGCCATGAGGGACGTTACCAGGGATTTACCGACGCCGCCTTTGCCGCTGACGACAGCGATGACATGCTTGATGTGCGAGCCGGCATGAGGAGCAGCCTGCAGGCTCTGGGGCTGTGTGCGTTCAGCGCAGGAGCTGCCGCAGCTGGAACAGTCGTGTGTGCAATTTTCACTCATTGGGATCATTCTCCTTTGTGTTATTTTTTCCGGCGCGGCAACAGGTATGGCAACACGTGCCGGAACGTTCACAAACTTGGATATGGCCGCCTTCGATGACGAGGCGTTTGCCATGGATGAGGGCGTCGGCCAACTTGTGTCGGGCCGAATCGTAAATACCGGTTACCGTCGTGCGCGCCACATTGATCTGAGCGGCACACTGTTCCTGCGTCAGGCCGACCCAGTCGATGAGGCGGATGACTTCATATTCGTCAATGCCCATGACAATCACATCGTCTGACTGTGCGCCATCTATAGGCTCGAAAGCCGCCGAAACAGGCAACGAACAGACCCGTCGGCACCGCAGTGGTCTCGGCATAGTACCCCCTCCTTTACGCTTTTTATTATAGATTTATAGATGACATATGTCAACATTGTAAGGGGGCTATGACGCATTTTCGGATAAAAAATGTCGAAATAACACTTGCAAATCAATTATTATCGTGATAATATTTTATTAGTAAAAAATAAAGCTATCTTACAGGAGGTATTTCCATGAACGTAATTGTTTCCCCTAATGCACCGAAAGCCATCGGTCCTTATTCGCAGGCTATGGTATCGAATGGTATGTTGTATATTTCCGGGACGGCTGGTGTCGATCCGCAGACGGGTAAACTCCAGGAAGGTATTGAAGCCCAGACGGAACAGGCTGTCAAAAATATTGCCGCTATCCTCGAAGCAGCCGGTTCGGACTTCTCGAAAGTCGTCAAGACGACGTGCTTCCTCTATGACATGAAAGACTTTGCCGCTTTCAACGCCATTTACGAAAAAACTTTCATCAGCAAACCGGCCCGCAGCTGCGTAGCCGTCAAAGAACTGCCGGCTCATTTCCTCTGCGAAATCGAAGTCATTGCAGAAGTGTAAGTATTAGTTTGGAGTTCGGAGTTTGTAGTTTGTAGAAAATGGCTTTAAATTTAAAACCAGCGGCTAACCACTAACTGCTAGCCGCTTAAACGTTTTGCGTTCGTAGTTCATCGGTCATCGCGATGGGGTGATATTTTTAATCCCGTACGACAAACGATGAACAACCTACGATCAACGTAAAAAGAGGCTGTCTTTATGGGGTGGCCTCTTTTTTCTTGCCCTATACATTCTCATTGTGATAAAATTTTCTTATACTACATAGGGGAAGTGACGTCATGACTATTTTAGAGATGTATAAACGTATCGTGCCTTTTTTGGGAGCGGCCCTGGGGAAGGATTGTGAAGTCGTCCTTCATGATCTGCGCTATCCCGATGAATCGGTCATCGCCATTGCCAATGGCGACATCAGCAGCCGCAAACTGGGAGCGCCGGCGACGGATTTTATTTTGAAACTCATGCAGGTCGGTAAGAAAAGGGACCAGGAATATATGACCAATTACTACGGGAAAAGCGTCAACGGCCATACCCTACGGTCTTCGACTTTTTTTATTCATGATGAGGAGGATAATATCATTGGGGCCCTTTGCCTGAATTATGATGTCCAGCGCTATCTGGACGTGCGGAAACAACTGGATGTCCTCGTCTTGATGGACCCGGGGAAACATATCGACGGCATGCCTCAGGATAACACTAAGAAGGAAGATGACCATTTCCTGAGCGTCGAAATCTCAGAAAGCATGTATCCGACCGTAGACGATGCCATCCAGCACCTCATCCAGCGGACCCTGGCCCCTTACGGGACCGAGGCCAAACGCCTATCCCAGGCAGAACGCCTGACTGTCGTCGAAGACCTTTACAAGAACGGCCTCTTCGTCCTCAAAGGCAGCGTCTATGCCTTGGCCCAGATATTGGGCGTTTCGGAACCGACGATTTACCGCTACTTGAACCGTATCAAGAAAGAAAATCACAACGCACAGGGGTGAGAAAAATGGATTTAGGGAATTGGAGAGACTTCTTTTCATCTAAAATTTACAAGCGTGGCGAGCGCTATTACGAAGAAGGCGACGTCTCCAATCTGAAGTGCACGGAGAAGCAGATAACGGCCGACGTCTATGGCAGTGATATATATGAAGTCACTATCGATTTGGACGACGGCCAGGTCGAAGAAATGGACTGCACCTGTCCCTATGCCGAACAGGGAGAATATTGCAAGCACATGGTCGCCGTACTACTGGCCGCTGAAGACGAAGAACTGGATGAAGCGGCTGATGCTGGACAGAAAAAAGTATCGTGGCAGGATATCTTGCAGCGCCTGTCTGAATCAGATTTGCGTAACTTTGTCTTTCAATTAGCCGAAGATAATCGGGATTTGCAGAAGAAAATCGTACTAGATTTTTCCAGGGGCAAATCGTCTGCTCAGGAAATGCATCGATATGAACGCGAAATAGACCGGGTATTGGCTCCTTACGACCTCTTGGGATATATTGAATATAATGCCAGTAAGGCTTTCGCTGACAAGGTCCTTGATTATTTGAGCAGCACCATACCGCCGCTGATTAAGCGCTCTTGTACGATGGAAGCGTTGGAACTGGTCAATATCATGGCGGCCAATGTGGCGGATATATCTTTTGAAGATGAAGATGACCAGCAGCTCTGTCTGGATGAATGTCGAGCTTACTGGGCCGATATCATTGGTCATGCCAAACCGGAAGACGTGCCGAAGCTGCATCAATAGTTTATACAGCAGATGGATGCAATCAAAAACAAGGGCAATGAGCTATACGGCTATTACGAAGAGGTGCTGTATAATGACTTCGATGACCCGGCGTCCTTGAAATGGAAACTTGAACGGATTGATGCGGAAATCGAGCACTATGAATCGACAAAATCCGACCAAAACGATTCTGTATTGTTTATTTGAAAAAACTCAGCACCTATCCTGAAGGCCTGGACTTGGCCCGCAAAATCGCTCAAGAATGGCGGGAAACCTACCGGAACCGCCGGGCCATGAAAGACGAACTGTCCAAAGCGGGCTTCTAAAAAGGCTCGCCTCATAGGAGAGCTGGCCGCCTGAGGCGGTCTGAGAGGTTGAAGTTTTGTCGGTGTCCCCCTTGATAATAGCTTTTGACAAAAAGTCGTGCGGAAAAATGTAGTAGGAATACAAAAAGTCGCGCAGAAAAATGTTGTTGGGCTTTATATAGAAAAATCCCCTGATGCTGTCCACTATTTCGATAGCATCGGGGGATTTTTTTAGTCGATGTGATATTCCTTGTATAACGCTTTTCGGGCTGCTTCGTCTTCTATGGCTAAATCCAAAAATCACGTAAGCGGCCATCAGCCTTCAACAGTTTCAGCAATTTTGCCAGATTATCTTCGCCCTTGCGCTGCCCTTCGACAAGACCTTACTGACGCTCTTCCATGCTCCATTTCTCTAGTTCTCGGCACATTTTAGCCACCTCGATTACATGGTTACATAAGTCTTTTTACCGCAGAATGAGATACCGTATTTCAGGACTGAGGGTATCTGTTTCTGCTTGAATTCAGCGATATACTGCTGCTTTTCGATTTGCTGAAGGGCTCTAAGTTGAGAACTTCGCTCTGGAAGACATGAGTCAATTCCTCGTTGGGAATCCTGAGCTGGCAAAGATGTCCATTGGGGACAGTCGTATTCTGGACAGCCGTCAGATAGCCTGTCATCAGTAAAAGGGTATAGAGTCCATCTTTATTTTGGGTAATATCCTTATAAATCAAGCCTTCGCGGATGATGGCGGCGACAGTTCCGCCATGCAAGAGAGTCAGCAGGTTCTTTTCCTGGCTTTTTGCATTTCCCTGCATCATATGCTGGATAATGTCATTCGAGGACGTATTGACCCAATAATCGTCGGCTGTCCGTTCAGCAAAGAAGTTGATGATCGACCAGGGATTATAGATGTCGATGTTCCCGAACCGATAACCATCATACCACTTCTTCAAGGCCGGCAGGGCCTGTTCTTCATTGGTATCCTTAGCTATTTGAGTTACTTCTTCTTCCGTAAATCCCATGACATCGGCATAGGCATTATCAAGGATTGAGCAGACACGGAGATTGTTCAGGCCGCTGAAGAGCTCTCTTTGGCAATGCGCAGGACACCGGTGAGGATGGCGAAATTCAGGAACTCGTTTTACTGTGACCATCAATGAGGGATTGAATGAAATAAGTTTTATCGACGAAATAATAATTCTCCCGGACTTCCTTGAAGTCATCTACACCGATGGGCATTTGAGTATTCATGGTTTCACCTGCTTTAGACAAGAATTACGGACTACGGATTGACTCTATTGTAGCAAAACCAGCCGGATTGCACAAAGCATTTAAACAAAAAAAATTCCCTGATACTATCATGATGTAGGGATAGCATCAGGGAATTTTCTTATTTTCTGCGCAGATGAATGGAGAAACCGCCTACTGTTTCTTTTAAGAAGGCGACTTTAATATTTCCTTTTTCGTCGCGATAGCAATGGTCTTCATCCAAAGCGATTCCCTGCCGTTGATAGAAAGCTAAGGCGCGGGGCATATCGCGTGTATCAATGCAGATGTGGCCGTTCGTACCGGGCATTTCATGGTCGCAGATTTCGGCGATAGGTCCTGCAAAGAAATTGTCGGCACCGGGAATTTTGTCCTGAGCCATTAATCGGCACAGACCGTCGGTTACGGCTTCAGCATCTGCTCTGCCAGGTACATGCAGACCTACGTGACCGAGTGTGAAATCCAGCATGTGACGGACGATTTTTTGGCAGTGTGCTGCGATGGCATCCCAATCTTTAGCCTTGACTAAATCAGAAGGGGTGATGAAACTGCCACCGACAGCTGCGACATTCGGTAAATCCAGATATTCATTCATGTTGTCGTAATTTACGCCGCCAGTTGGAATGAATTTCATGGCAGCAAAAGGACCGGCAAGGGCTTTTAAAGTTTTCGGACCGCCATAGGCTCCAGCTGGGAAGAATTTGCAAACTTCCAGTCCTAACCCATTAGCCGCTTCGATGTCGGCTGGAGATACGGTTCCCGGCATGATATCAATATGGTTTTCGATACACCACTGTGTGACCTGAGGATTATAGGCCGGCGTAATGATGAATTCAGCACCTGCTTCTACAGCGGCTTGCGCTTGTGCTACATTATGTACCGTGCCAGCTCCGACGATGAGTCCGGGAATGGTCTTCATAGCGCAGATGATGTCCAGGCAGGCATCCGTACGGAAGGTAACTTCAGCAATCGGGATTCCCCCACGGACTAAAGCTTGACCAAAGGGGACTGCGTCTTGTGCATCTTCTAAGACGATGAGCGGAACCAGTCCGATTTCAAATATTTTCTTCATATTATCGCTAATCATGGCTGCCTCCTATTTTTCCATAAACGCTTTTAACTGATCCGGATAGGGGAGACCTTCGTTGTCTCCCCGGCTGGTAACCTGGATGGCTCCGATGGCATTGCCGCGGCGTACAGCTTCTTTCAAGGGAAGCCCTTCCATCAATGCCGTAATGACCCCGGCTGCGAAACCATCGCCGGCACCGACCGTATCGATGACTTTATCGACTTTAAAGCCGGGAACGAGATACTCTTCGGTAGCTGTCGTTACATAAGCGCCTTGGCTGCCGACTTTCGTAATAACGGCTTTGGCTCCCAGGTTACGATAGAAAGCGTTGATTTTTTTCGGATCATCACTGCCCATGAGAATTTTTCCTTCAGCTGTTCCAGGCAGAACGATGTCAGCTTTGGACGCCATGTCATTAATGGACTGAATCATGACATCCTGACTGGGCCAGAGCTGAGGCCGTAAATTGGGATCGAAGGTAATCAGTAAACCTGCCTGACGAGCCTTATCGAACATTAAGTTGACAGCAGCCCGCGTCGATTCACTGAGGGCCGGTAAAATCCCTGTCAAATGGATGTGGCTGTATTCATCGAAGCGGATTTTTTCAACATCTTCGACGGATAACGTAGAGGCAGCCGAGCCAGCACGGAAATAAAAAATATCCGGATCGCCCTGACTGACACGGCCTTTCAGCATGAACCCTGTCTTTTTCGTATCACTCCAGGCGACGAATTCATTGCCGATTTTATTTTCATTTAGTACATGGATAATTCGCTGACCAAAAGGATCTTTGCCCAGTTTCGTCATGTAAGTAACGCGGTGACCCAGACGGGCTACCCCGACAGCGACGTTGAATTCTGCGCCAGCAACGGCCAAATCATAACCACTTACACTGTCAAGGGAACCTTCACTTTGAGCAATCAAGAGACCCATGGGTTCACCTGCAAGAATTAATCCAGATTTCATGGTACTTCATCCTTTCTAAATAATTTAACGAACTAGGTAAGCTCCGTCTACAGGGATAATGGCACCATTTAAATAATCCGATGCAGCACTGGCGAGAAAAACAGCAGTTCCTTTCATGTCTTCCGGTGTACCCCAACGTTTTGCTGGAATGCGATCTAAAATTTCTTTGCTGCGGACTGGATCTTCGATTAATTTAGTGTTCATCTCTGTTGCCATATATCCAGGCGCAATTGCATTTACATTTATTCCTTTACCAGCCCATTCGTTGGCTAATGCTTTTGTTAATTGGGCTACGCCCCCCTTGCTTGCTGCGTAAGCTGGAACGGTATATCCACCAAAGAAACTTAGCATGGAAGCCAAATTGATTATTTTTCCAGACTTTCGAGGTAACATATTTCGTCCAGCAAGTTGGCAAAGCTGAAATACTGTATTTAAATTAAGGTTTAATACGTCATTCCAGTCAGTCAGTGGGAATTCTTCACATGGATGACGGCGCTGCACGCCTGCATTATTGATTAAAATATCAACGCGTCCATTTAAAGCGTTCAATGCCTTTTCAAAAACTGTGGAGACATTTTCTTGATTCATTAAATTTCCACGCAGAGCAATCATATCTAATCCTTTTTTTTGACATTCTGAGGCCGTCTTTTCAACACTGGCGCTGGAACCAATGATTAAGACTTTTGCCCCGGCTTCGGCTAATCCTTCAGCCATGCCGCGTCCTAAGCCACGGCCACCACCAGTTACGATTGCGTTTTTTCCTGTTAAATTAAAAGCATTTAGTATCGACATAAGATATGCCTCCTAAAATGATAAGATGAAATATTTCATCAAACAGATATTCATCATATGAATTTATAAACGAATTAATTTTATTTTAAACGATAATCATAGAAAACTCAATAGATAAAAGCGCGGAAATTCACGCAAAAGCAGTTATTTTCCAGAAAATGGCTGAAATAATTGTGAAAAATGACAAAAAGTTATAAAAAAATCAGGATGATTACAATATATCAAAATCAACATATTCTCTTGACTGGGAATATTCATCCGACGTATTATTAAGACATAAAGAAATACATCGGATGAAAAAGGAGGAGGTTGTTTTGAAAAAGTTCTTATGTCTTTGTATGACAGTTCTTTTAATTATCACATTGAGTGGTTGTTCAGGGCAAAAAGAACAACGTGTCTATACTAAAGAAACACCTTTGGTATTACGAATGTCACTGACAGATGGAGAAGCTACTTGTTATTACAAAGGAGCACAAGAAGTTTCTAAAAGAGTTTATGATAAGACTGGAGGTAAAATCAAGATTAATGTTATCCCAGGCAGTGCATTGGGGGATGAACGAGGCACCGTTGAATTAGCGATGAATGGAGACTTAGATATTGCTACTTCGGCAAATTCTGTCCTTACTAACTGGATTCCTCAGATGGCTATTTTAGACCAAGCCTACCTTTGGAAAAATAGCAATGAAGCTCACGCGGCTGTTGATGGAGCGGTCGGAAAATTGATTGAACAAGAAGCGCAGAAAAAAATGGGCGTCCATGTTATCGGCTATATGGAATCCGGGTTCCGAGATGTCTTTTCTGTAAAACCTATTGAAAAAGTAGAGGATTTTAAAGGGGTAAAAATTCGTACGATGCAAAATCGCTATCATATGGCAGCTTTTAAGTCTTTTGGAGCGATGCCTGTTGCCTTGCCATTTGGAGAACAGTTTACAGCGCTGCAACAAGGGACAATCGATGCTTGTGAAAATGGTGTAAGCGGTTGTTATACGAATGGTTTTTATGAAGTTACCAAAAATATTACTAACACACATCATGCTTTTGTTTATATTTTACTATGTATGTCGGATAAATCGTGGAATATGATTCCAGATGATTTACGCCAGCCGTTTTTAGAAGGTGTTAAAGAAGGATGCGATGCTGAAAGAGGCTATTTAGTAGAAGCGAATGCCGATGCAACGCAAAAACTCAAAGAAAAGGGCGTTACTTTCCACGATATTGATACCGCTCAATTACAGGCTTTATATAAGAAAGAAGCAGCTGCTGAAGGCTTTACTTTTGATCCTGTATGGCAGCAGGCTGTTGATCAAGCTATTGAAACTGCAAAATCGATGTAATAGGGGGTGCAAGTATGAAATCAGCATTAAAAAAATTGCAATATATTGAGAACTTGATCATTGTAGTTTCCTTTGCGGTTATGGTCACTTGTTCTTTCCTTTCTGTTGTGAATCGGAATTTTATCAAGTTGTCGATTCCCTGGTTTGATGAATTGTCTACTTTTGCCATGATTTATATGGCACTTTTAGGTACTGAAGCGGGGCTTAGAGATGGATCACAAATTGCGGTCACCGCGCTTGTCAATAAATTCAATGGAATCTCTAAAGCTATTTTACAGATTATTGCAAAAACTGTTGTCACAGGTTTTTCCGCTGTTGTTTTGTACTATAGCTGTCATATGGCAGCTATACAGGCTTCTTCAGGACAACTTACGGCCGCTCTTCATATTCCGATGGCAATTCCATATTTTGCATTAGTTATTAGTTTTGCCATTATTACTTGCGTTCAAGGCATTACCGTTATTACCATGCTTGTTCACTTTAATGAGTTAAGTAATCCACATACGGTCGATGAGAAAGGAGGAGATTGATATGGTGACGGCTTTATTGTTTGGCAGTATGATTGTATTTTTAGCCATTGGCGTACCTATTTCTTTTACCTTGGGAGCCGCCGTTATGGCTACTATTTTCTTAGCTCCGGACTTTACGGTTAGTCCAGGTATTATCCCTCAACGAATTTTTGGCGGCTTAGAGTCGACATCGATTATGGCCATTGCTTTCTTTGTCCTGGCTGGCAATATCATGACCAAAGGTGGGATTTCCAGCTGTATCGTAGAATTCTGTAATTCCATTATCGGTAATATCCGCGGTGGCATGTCATTAGTATTGGTCTTAGCCTGTGCGTTTTTTGCCGCTTTATCTGGTTCTGCTCCGGCTACAGTTGTTGCCATTGGAGTAATGCTTTATGCGGATATGGTTAAATTGGGATATCCTAAAGAACGTGTTGCCGGACTTTTGGTTGTATCTGGCGGCATGGGGCCTATTATTCCACCGAGTATCATTATGATTGTGTACGGTACGATTACCGGGGCTTCTATTAGTAAGATGTTTAAAGCCGGGTTAGGCATTGGTATCATCATCATGGTTATTTTGATGATGGTCTGCTTATTCTATGCACATAAAGAACAGTGGCCTAAGAATGCAAAGCGTATAAGTTTGAAAGAAATTAGTTCATCTTTTGTACATGCTATTCCGGCTATATTACTTCCTGTTATTATTTTGGGTGGTATTTATTCTGGCCTTATGACACCGACTGAATCCGCTGCCGTTGCTGTCGTTTGGGCGTTAGTTGTCAGTCTTTTTGTTTACAAAGAAATGAAGGTACAGGATTTATGGCAAATTTTCCTCGATTCGGCTAAAGGATCGGCTATGATTTTATTTATCATTGCTACGTCAACCGCTTTTTCCTGGATTTTTGCTTACTCAGGTATTTCAGGAGATATGGTTGCTTTTATCAAAGGATTAAATTTAAATCCTACTTTATTCTGTATATTGATTGCATTACTGTTGCTGGCATTTGGTACTTTTTTGGAAGGCATTGCTACTTGTGTTTTATTAGTTCCGATTCTTTGGCCATTAGCACATGTATTAGGCATTGATATTATTCATTTTGGGATGATCGTTTGTATTGCAAATGTTGTAGGTACAATGACTCCGCCTGTTGCAGTTGACATTTTTGCAGCGGCTTCGGTTACTAAATTGGATATGGGCGATATTGTTAAAGGCGAAATTCCGTTCTTCATCGGTTATGTTGCTGTATATCTTGCCGTTGTACTGTTTCCGAAGGTTACTACATTATTTTTATAAAATGAGGTGTTTCAAATGGATACAAATGATATGAAAACTTGGCGTGTGCAATCACCAAATACAATGGGATTTCATAAAGTTATTACTCCTGATCAATCAGTTTGTCAGGTTGCGCAGATTTTTCGCTTGAACTTACCTAAAGGGGCTTCTTATACATTGCAATCTAATGAATTGGAATTGCATCCCGTATTAATTCAAGGGAAAGCGATGTTTCAACATTCTGTATTGGGGAAGGTTGAGCTGGATAAATTCGACTCTTTTTATATCCCCGCTCAAAACACCGTGCAGATTACAGCCTTAGAAGAAAGTATATTTTATATTGCAGGAGCCGTCTATGAAGGTATTGGCGAAGCCTTTGTACGGAAATTTGATTCTTCATTACCAATCGGGGATATGCATCAAATCCATGGTGAAGGTGCCGGTCGACGGGAAGTCATGTTTACTTTGGCTCCTACGGATAAAGCTTCGAGACTGATTTGTGGGCTTACCTGGGGTGGCGAAGGAACTTGGACTAGTTGGCCTCCTCATCAGCATGAAAAATATTTAGAAGAAGTATACTGTTATTTTGATATGCCCAAACCTAAATTTGGATTCCATATTAGCTACAAAAATAGTGGTGACGTCGATGATATGGTTGTACATACTGTTTATTCCGGAACTATGGTCCAGGCTCCTTGTGGATATCATCCGACGGCAGGCAGTCCGGGAAGTCGTAATACATATCTTTGGGTATTAGCTGCTTTTGACCCTGTTGTACGAAAATATGATTTAGCAGAGCTGGATCCTGCACGAGTATAGGAAAGGAGTCTAAAACATGTCGATGAAAGTCTATGTAACTGATTATGAATATGCAACATTAGAACCTGAAAAAAGAGAATTAGATAAAATTGGTGCTGTAATGATTCCCAAGCAATGTAAGACCGAAGCGGATGTAATTCGTGAATGTAAAGATGCAAATGGGTTAATTGATCAGTATGCTCCGATTACACGTAAAGTTATGGAGGCTTTGCCTGATTTAAAAGTTGTTGGCCGATATGGAGTAGGCGTGAATACTATTGATGTGGACGCAGCGACTGAATTAGGAATTCAAGTATTAAATGTACCGGATTATTGTATGGATGAAGTGTCTAATCAAGCTATTTCATTAATGTTGGCTTGTCACCGCAAGTTAAATATATTAAACTCCCAAGTACATCATCAGGGATGGGATTATAAGATTGCAAAACCTATTCATCGCCTTCAGGGGCAGACATTAGGCCTTTTGGGGTTTGGGCGTATTCCTAAAATGGTAGCACAGAAAGCGAAAGCCTTTGGGTTAAATATTATTGCTTATGATCCTTACGTTAAACCGGAGGTTGGATTACAATATGATGTTACGATACTTCCCTTAAAAGATGTTTTACAAAAAGCAGATATTATTTCTGTGCATGTACCCTTGACAAAGGATACCGAAAACCTGTTAAATGAACAGACATTTTCCTGGATGAAACCGGAAGCTATTATTATAAATACTTCGCGCGGGCCTTTAATTGATGAAAATGCACTGTACCATGCACTAAAAGATAAAAAAATTGGCTATGCCGGGTTAGATGTTACAGTGCAGGAACCCATTCAAGAAGATAATCCTTTATTAACGTTGGATAATGTTATGATAACGCCTCATGTTGCCTGGTATTCTGAAGAAGCAGAGCTGGAATTAAAAATGAAAGTGGCACAAGGCGTAGCTGACGTATTAAGTGGTAAAAAAGCTAAGTATCTTGTGAATCGTGATGTTCTTTAGTTGAATTTGATGTAAAAGGGGATGGGAAAATGAAGGATGGAACTGTTATTGTCATTAGTCGTCAGTACGGCAGTGGGGGACGAGAATTAGCTCAAATTTTGTCTCAAAAGTTAGGATTGCATCTGTATGATCGTCAATTAATTCATATTGCAGCTGCTAAAATTGGCATTGATGATATGAAAGAAGGGGATTTGAAACAATTGGAAGAAGAAATTCCACCCCTTTCCTTGAAATTTATGCCGTTTTATATTTTTGGCATGCAGGGTGAAAAACCGTTGAACAATAAAATGTTTGAAGCTGAATCTGAAGCTATTCGGCAATTAGCCAAAGACGGGTCTTGCATTATTTTAGGACGTTGTGCAGACTATGTTTTAAAAAATTTTCCTGAAGCCTATTCTTTTTATGTGTGTGCAGATGATGCTTACCGTACACAGCGTGGAAAAACGGTGTATGATGGTAAATCCCTTAGGGAATTAAAGGATGAAGACCGTAAACGTGGCCAATATTATACTTATTATACTGGCAATATGTGGGGAGACCCGTCCAATTATACAGCGTCTATTAACACAAGCCGGATTACATTGGAAAAAGGTGCCGATTTAATTATTAATTATATTGAAACGTTGCAAAAGTAAGAGCACGAGTAAATCTGTCTCATACAAAAAGCTGCCAATTCTGGCAGCTTTTTGTATAAATGATATTTAATTTCTTTTTTTATTGGCATTTATAAGGAGTATCTGTTATTCTATACGTATCATTAATCTTCTGAGTATGAAAGATAAGGAGTTTTCAATGGTCAATTCTAAATCCTCAAAATCTAAAATTGAAGAAACTGCCAATCAAATTATTGATTTTATTACTACAAGACAAATGCTTCCTGGAGATAAAATGCCAACGGAACCTGTACTGATGGATGATTTACATGTTAGTCGCTCTACATTAAGGGAAGCCATTCGGACATTGAGTGCTCGCAATATTTTGGAAGTGCGTCAAGGTTCTGGGACTTTTATATCTAAGCGATGTGGAGTTCCCAATGATCCCTTGGGACTAACTTTTATCTATGATGATGACCGGTTGGCTATTGATTTGCTGGATGTCCGGATTATGATTGAACCTCAAACTGCCTTACTAGCAGCTATACATGCCACTGAGACGCAGTGCAAGGAATTGCTTGCGCAATGTTCATTGGTAGAACAGCTTATTAAAGAGAATAAAAAATATGAAGATGAAGATATTACTTTGCATACTATGATTGCAGAGGCTAGTGGCAATCGGATTCTTGTTAATTTATCCTATATTCTTCATACATCTGTTAAAAAAAATATTGTATCGACGGAAGACGCATTGCGTGATAATAATACTTACGTATATCATCGTAAGATTGTTGAAGCGATTGCACATCATGATGCCCAAAGTGCTTATAATGCAATGATGATTCATGTCACAACTTTGCGTGAATTTATTGTCTCCAAATTAGATACTAAAGAAAAATAATGTTTGTAGATAGCTATCGGCCTAATTAGCTACGAATCACTGACGAAAAAGGCACTGTCTTTATGGACCAGTGTCTTTTTCATTTACTGTTGCTTTCCGATATAAGCAAGAATGCCGCCGTCGACGTATAAGATGTGGCCATTGACGAAGTCCGACGTATGGGAAGCTAAGAATACAGCTGGCCCTTCGAGGTCTTCTGTCGTGCCCCAGCGGCCAGCCGGCGTCTTGGAGACGATGAACTGGTCAAAAGGATGGCGGGATCCGTCTGGTTGCTTTTCGCGTAGCGGAGCTGTCTGAGGCGTTGCGATATAGCCAGGGCCAATGCCGTTGCACTGGATATTGGCGCCGCCAAATTCAGCGCAGATATTGCGGGTTAACATTTTCAGACCGCCTTTGGCTGCGGCATAAGCCGATACGGTTTCACGGCCTAATTCGCTCATCATAGAGCAGATATTGATGATTTTGCCGTGGCCTTTTTTTATCATACCGGGAATGACCGCTTTGGATACAATGAACGGGCCGACTAAGTCGATATCGACGACCTGGCGGAACTCTTCCGTCGTCATGTCGCACATGGGGATGCGTTTGATGATGCCGGCATTGTTGACGAGAATGTCAATGGTTCCTAACGTCTTTTCTATTTCGCTGACTAATTGCTGCACATGAATTTCATCAGTGACATCGCAAATATAGCCGTGCGCGTCGATGCCCTCTCTTTTATAATCCTTCATAGCCTGGTCCAAGTGTTCCTGGCTGCGGCAGTTGAAGGCGATGACCGCACCGGCACGGGCTAAGGCTTTTGCGATGGCAAACCCGATGCCGTAAGAACCGCCCGTAACAAGGGCGACATTGCCTTTCAAAGAAAACATAGCATTTAAATAATCCATGCTGATCCTCCTGAAAATAAGAATGGTACTATATTTTTTGTAAAATATTCGATGAGATATGGTGTATATCGGGAACGCCTGTTATCATCATAGCATCTTTTAATTCTTCTTTTAAGGTATTGAGAAGCAAGGTAACCCCTTCAGCACCTCCGCCGATATTGGCAATCGCAGCAGGACGGCCAATCAGGACTGCATCTGCGCCGAGTGCCAATGCTTTTAAGACATCTTCGCCGTGCCGGATGCCGCCGTCTACAAAAATGGTTAACTTATTTTTTACGACAGCCGAAATTTCGGGAAGTACCGACAGAGAGCTGACCATACCATCGAGTATACGACCGCCGTGATTGCTGACTATGATTCCTTTGGCACCTGCTTGCAGGCAAAGCAGGTGCCAAAGGGGACATGATGCCTTTTACGATAAATGGGAGATGAATGGAATTGATAATGTGTTTTAGGTTTTCTAGGCGCTTCACTTCTAAGGGTTGGCCAAAAAATCGCATATTGGCTGATGTTACGGCATCAATGTCGTTGGCGACTGCGAATGCGCCTGATTGTTCGGCTAATCGAGCTTTTTCTATGATTTTTAGGTCTTTTCGCGGCTTAATTGTCGGGATTACCTGTCCAGGATATCTCTTTGAAGCGGCAATTCCGGCTGCATACATATAAGCATGGCCGCTGTCACCGGTAAATGCCAGTGTTCCTGCTTTTGTGACACCTTCAATCATCGAACAGAGGTATTCATATTCTTTTTCTTCTGGATTTCCTTTTACTTTTCCATTATGGACATAGCCGCTGATTGGGGCGACAAGAATCGGCATGGATAAAGTTTTTCCAAAAATAGAACACGTAGTATTTGGATTTTTGCTAGTCGACAGGAGGTGGGATACGAGGCCATATTTTTGAAAGGCTAAGCGGTTGTTACGAAAAGATTGGTCTGTCCGCATGCCACCATAACCAGGAATCATTCCAGGACAGGCATTGCCATCACAGTCTGGACAGACATAACAACCGTGCATCTGACGGCGGGCTTTTTTACGGATTTCCTCTAACGTTGTCATATCAATCACATCCTCTCGGAGTCGTGGGTTTGAGATTGTTTGCGTTTTCGGACAAAGGTTGACGGGGTTAATCCTAAATTTTTGGCAGCATCTCGAACATTACCGAATGATTCGTAAGCTTTATCAATGTAATTAGCTTCTAATTTTTCTACAATACTTTTTAAATTTACTGGAAATGTAATTTCTGTTTTCGGTGTAGCATCAAAAGAATGCAAATCACTTTTTTGTTCTTTTATAATAACGATGGGGTTAGATGAAGAATGGATATGAAGATCTTCTGGATTTATGGCTTCCTCAGGACTTATAATAATGGCACGTTCAACAATGTTTTTTAGCTCTCGGATATTTCCAGGCCAATCATAACTCTGGAGTAGGCGGATTGAAGTATCTGTGAAAAATTTCTTTAATTGATATTTTTGATTCAATTTTTTTAGGAAAAACAAGGCTAGAGGGATTATATCCTTTTTTCGCATACGTAATGGTGGTATTACAATAGGAAAAACTGTAAGACGGTAATATAGATCTTCGCGAAAAGTGCCGTCTTTTACCATTTCTTCTAAATTCCGGTTTGTAGCGGCAATGATACGGACGTTGATTTTTACTGGCTTCGTGCCGCCAACGCGCATGATTTCTTGTTCTTGCAGGGCCCGTAATAATTTTACCTGCATGTCTTTGGGTAGCTCACCGATTTCGTCGAGAAACAACGTACCATTATTAGCTAATTCAAAAAGGCCTACTTTTCCATTTTTATTGGCTCCTGTAAAGGCACCACTTTCATAACCAAAAAGTTCGCTTTCAATTAAATTTTCAGGAATAGCGCCGCAATTCACTTTAATGAAGCTATTCTTGGCACGATGGCTGTGTTGAAAAATATACCGGGCAATAACCTCTTTTCCTACACCTGTTTCTCCCAAAAGAATAACTGTTGTATCCATGACCGCAACTCGGTTTGCTAATAACATGGCTGCTAAAGTTGTTTCATCTTTCGCAATTATTTCAGGCATCTCAGTTGCAGTTTGAAGATGTTCTAATTCTAGTGCTAGACGATTCATGGCTTCGGTTTTTTCTTGAACAACCGCTTTTAGATTATATATTTCCGTTAAGTCACGTACATTTGTTACTACCATAATGAATTTCCCGTCTTTATCAAAAATAGGAGAGCTTGTTACTAAGGCTTCTTTTCCTGAGCGAAATCGTTGTTGTAATGTTACTGGACGTTTTGTTTCAATTACTTGAAGTGAGCCAGATTCTGATATTAATTTGTCTTGTACCAGCTTAGCCATATTTTTTCCTAGAACTTCTTCCTTTTTTAGTCCAGTAATCATCTCATAAGCGTGATTTACTCGGACAACGTTTGCTTTGGCATCTGTAATAAAAATACCATCGAAAGAATGCTCGATAATAGCATTAAGGCGTTCACGCGCTTCAGATAGTGTGGTAAATAGTTTTGCCGTATTGGTCATAATATAATCCCCCTCATGACAGAGAATAAGGAGGCCCTTTGTCATGGGCCTCGGCGTAGTTACACTGACTGTATTTATATGAAGAATTATAGCAATTTTAATGGAGATATACAAGGACGGCAAAAAAGTTAATGATTAATAGCGCCGTTCATAAGAGTTTGCTATGTGAAGCAAAGTGCGGTATTTTTGGATAAGGCGGCGTGATAATGGTCGGCCACAATACTGAGATAATATTTCTGTTAACTGAGCATCGCTGTAGGGATGTTGTGTATTTTCTGTACTGATTATTTGGTGCAGTTTTTGTTTTAAATCCTCTTTGGAAATTTTTTGTCCTGTTTTTGGAAAAGGTCGTTGGAATAATTGCTTAAATGAGATTGTCATATGAGGCGTTTGGAGATATTTGTTTTTTATAGAACGACTTATGGTGGATGGATGTACCCCTACTTTTTTTGCGATATCTGCTAAAGTCATTGGCTCTAAGGGGCTTTTTTTTGAAAATAAGCCTGTTGATGATGCCAAATTGCATCGGTAAGGGCATACAAGGTCTGACGGCGACGTTCAATATTGTAAAATAATAGTCGGCAGCGTATATATTTCTTTTTAAAATAATCTTTAGTTGCTTCATCCGTTGTTGCCTGCATCATTCGAATGTAATAGTCACTGATGGAATAAGAGGATATCCACGAATCATTTAAAGTGATTTCATAGTTCTTGTCAGTTGTATTAATAATTACATCGGGGATGATATAAGTTGAAGCATTTTCAATGTAATGCTCTAATGGAGTTGGATTTAAACTTTTAATTAGTTTAATAGCTTTAACGAGTTGTGCTTTTGAATATTTCATCGTCTGATAAATTGAGGATAATTTTTGGCTAGTAATGTTATCCAGATGATTCTCAAGCAGTTCTTCCAATAAAGGAGTAAGCTTGCGTTTCCGTTTAAGTTGCAAAGTTAAACATTCTTTTAGAGAAGATGCTCCCAATCCAGCTGGTTCCAGCCCTTGAAGTATTTTTATACATTGAGAGAAAAGCCCAGCAGGTAGAGGAAGTTTTTTTTGTAGAGATTCTTCTGTAATGGTTAAATACCCTTGAGAATCGACGTGCGAAGCGAGATAAGAGAAAAGCGCCCATTGGGGTTTGGTAAAATGCTCTGGATTTACTTGTTCTAAGATGAATTGTTTAATGTTATGTTGTTCGGGAGCGGCAATGAAATTCAAAAACGACGATGCCCCATCTGACGTCATGTAGGATGTTGAACTTGGTGTGTATTCCATGAAAGGATTTTCTTCAGATTCTTTTTGAAGTAAATCTCGCAAGGATTCAGCTGATAACGAGAGGATACTCAACGATTGAATCTGATTTATAGAAATTTTTTGCAGTTGCTCTTGGGTAAGATTCAAGCTGGTATTCATAGTTATTCCTCCTGATTTTGACACAAGTCATCTAATGCGGAGTATTGGGTCTTCCCGGATGAATTTTTAGGAATTTGTTTAATTAAATGAATAGAAAAACAGTGAGGGTGGAGACCTATTTTTTTGATTAAGAATGATTCTACACTTTCTTTGGTATGAAAGGGGCCTGTCATGAATATCTGAAGAATATCGTCTTTTCCAGTACATGCAAAGTCACTGGTATCTAAAGCATTTTTTAAGAGTTCTTCAATCTCATTCATATTGATACGTTTTCCTAGAATTTTAATGAAACGTTTTTTTCGGCCTGCAATGTAATAGTAACCATCTTCATCGAAATAAGCCATGTCGCCTGTATATAACCAGCCATGATTCATATCGCCTAACGCTAGATCTTCAGCACAATGGGTATAGCCTAATGTGACGTTAGGGCCTTCATAGCAGAGTTCACCGGTTATATGAGGCTGGGTGATTTCTGTTTTTTCATCTTCCATGATGTGGAAAGTACCGCCAGGAATGGCAATGCCAATACTGCCTATTTTTTTCAGGCCCATATCAAAAGGCAGATAGGACATGCGTGCAGTCGCTTCGGTTTGCCCATACATGACAATAAACCGTTTTCCCGTTTTATGGGCAAATTCTAGATATTCTTTTTGCAGCCGTGTCGATAAATGGCCTCCGGCTTGGATCATCAGTGTTAATTTAGGCAGGTTCATCGTCATGAAATCGAGGCGCTTCAGACATTCATAGGTGAATGGAACTCCGGCGATAGAGGTGATTTCATCGCGTTGACAAATATCCCAGAATGTTTTTTCAAAAACGGTCGCTTCTGTAAGGTGTTCACAGGCTCCGCGTAATACATGGCTATTGATGACTGATAGGCCGAAGGTATAATGCATGGGTAATGAAGAAATCGGATGGTCTTGGGCTGTTATTTTCAAATATTGTGCGATTGATACGGCATTAGCTTGAATATTTGTATAGCTTTGACGAACTAGCTTAGGGCTGCCGGTACTGCCAGACGTCGTCAACAGCAAAGCTAAATCAGGGTGTATTTTATGAGAAATGTCACTTCCCCAGTAGAGTCCATATCCATTTAATGTATAGAGCGGCTCCGCTTCATCGTCGACTGGCTTAAATATATAATTGGGTTTATATATAGATAGTAAACGCTGACGTAATTCTATATCCATGTCGTGATCGATTAACAAAGGGACGATTCGATTTTGCAGGCAACAGAGATACGACAAGGCTGAACCTATCGTATTATGACAAATAATGGCAGCTAAAACTTTTTCTTTGGTATTTATTACATTTTTTAAACCTTTACTATAAGCATACCAATCACCATATGTGATTGATTTATTTTCATCATTTGTAAACAGTACTCTGTCTTTATAATTAATATTTTCATCAAAAAAGTTCAACATAAGTATCCCTCCTAACGAATGATACGGGTCAAGGTATCTAGCAAATTACGGCCATCCCAGATCATGTCCATATCCATGGCCTGCCCGAAGGGGACGATTCTATCGACGCCAGTGATACCGGCCTGTATTAACTGAGTACGGAGTGCCTGTATATCTATATTTAGTGTGGTAATAGTTTGGACCTTGGAAGTCATGTAGGGAATGATATCTCCTGATTTCCTTATAGGGTATTGGAAGAATTGACCAAAGGCTCCGGAAAGCTGGGGAAAATCTTGGGAGAGCGATGAAAGTGTGTATACATAAAGTCGGTTGCTGGCATATGCAAAATGGCTGATTTCTGGTATATGCATGGCGAATTTCCACGCTTCTGCGTATTTCCGGCTGACCTTTATAGCTGCTAAGTCATATTTTTGAATTTCAATGGTTACTGCCTGCCACCAACGTTGCTGGGCTATTGTAAAGGATTCACCTTTTGAGTCGAGCCAAAGGAGGATGCGGGGAGACGAGCAAGCATTTTGATCGACTTCGTATGTATCTAGATAGAAATGGTGAACTGCATTTTTTAGCTCCTCTTCAGAACAGGATGCTACATAGTCACTGTCGAGAATCGCTAATGAATACCGATCTGCAAAAGGAATATCAATGGCCATAGGGGGTAATGGCGACTTCCTGATTTCCTTAATGGTCTTGTCGCCGCCCCAAATTACACGACTATCGCAATGTTTGGAAAACCAATCGGTGATTTTCCTATCGTGTCCGTAAGTAAGTACGGCATTTTGGCTTTTTATAGGCTAATAGACGGGGGCGTTCAGCAAATCGGACAGTACTTCGCAGACCGGCCGTACTTTAGGAAGTAATCGAGGAGAAAGGCGGACGATATTGGCATTGCCGGCAAGTAAGGAGATGAAGAAACTATATAAAAACATCGTAGGCATATTGGCAGGGGCGATATGGAATGTCATTCCTCGGCCTAAACGATTTTCTGGAAAGGTCAGCAGGTTTTTATACTGCTCTAGTTTTCGCGGACGCAGCCAAAAACTGAAAGCAGCCCAAGCTGCATCTTCATTGGCTATGGGATGATGTTGCAACTGATGGGCAAAATCCTGACAGAATTGTAGCGTTAAAGGCGAAAAGGGGCGTTGCGGCAGGCCTTTTTCTGGAATTGAACCGGCCAGTATCGTAAAGTTTTTAGTTGTGCGCATCACTACACCCCCTTATTTCGGCTTTTGCCATGCGGCCATCGATGCGAAAATACTTTCCTAAGCGGCCACACGGACAATTATCAATTCCTAACAAGGTACCCATGTCTTCTGTCAGGATGGAATGACCAGGATAGGATGTGGCTAACGGCGTCAATACTTGAACGATGCCTGTTTCCCCTATGGGGCAGACTGAAAAGTTTTCTGGATTGCGAATGATGATATCGGAAAATATGCTGGCATGAAGATAGCCTTGTTCACATTCCATATAAATGCATCCCGTCTGTTCGGCCATACCGTAATAATTATGGACTTTATGGATATGGAACTGTTCATACAGCCGCTTCTTATAATCATGAGGGGAAACAGCGCGGTCCTGCATTTTTTTCCATCCGCCGCCGTGGATTAGAATGGCATTGGATAAGTCGATTAAGCCGGGGTAGTTTGCCAGAGCTTCGCAGAAATATTGCCAAATCATAAAGGTAAAACCAAAGATTAAGACAGGTTGATTGCGATATGTTTGAATGAATGTGCGGATACTTTCCAAATCAACGGATAAATCCGGTTTTAAGGCATAGTATTTTCGTTTGGCAAAGATGGAAAAGCCCAAGACGGCTGCACCGCGGGCATTAAAGGCATCCCGATTTTTTAATATCTCCGGCGTATCGACAATCAGCATAGGCAGCCGCGAGGAGCCAATAAAATCTTTTACAATGTTATATAAGGCTAATTGTTGGTTTTGTGCGTTAAAAGCATCGAGGTATAAATGGGATGCCACTCCCGACGTTCCTGATGAAGTGATTATTTTGAAAATTTCGGAATCAGGAATACTTTTCAGATTTTCTGTCTTGAATAAGGAAATGGGAATCATTGGAATCTTCGAAGGAGCATCATATTTCCTGTTTTTTTCGTATAATGTCTGTACGGCCTGGCCATAAGGCGGGCAGCGATGACAGTGCTGGGAGGTCAATTCAAATAAAAGAGGAACATAATGGGCTTCTTTTTCGTCTTGAGTCCAATGATAAGGAGATTGTGTCAACCAGTTAGTATAGTCCATACTCTTTTTTCACCTCCTGTGTCAAAATAAAGTGTCCGCCATGGCCGGGGTAGGTTAGAATCGGTGTGGGCAAACAATGTAAGGTTGCTTTCCCTTGCTGCTCATAAACGGCTTCATCTCCACCAGGCAGACGAGTGATGACTTCTTCGCCGGGAATAAAATAATCGCCGGAAAATAAGATTTTTTCATCTATGATGATGCAGATGCTGCCTGGCGTATGGCCAGGCGCTGCAATACAGAAAATCGCATGACCTTGCCAGGTGGCTAAGTAAATATCGTTGAAGACGATATCAGCAGCTTGGCAGATAAAAGGGGGATAGGAGACGCGAAGTTCACCTTGGCTTTTAAAGTGCAAGTAAGTCTCCATGATGCGTGTCATATTTAAGGTGGTACTTTGGATACCTTGGCTGCAGGCCGCACTGCAAAGGACTTTTAAATCATAATTTTTTCGCATATCATTGAGCGCTGCGATGTGATCGCAGTGCTCATGCGTTAAAATGATATATTCTGGAACGAGTTGATGGTTCGCCAGATAGGAATGGATTTCTTGATAACAATTTGGGTCGATGATGAGGGCGTGGGATTCAGCAGTAAGAATATAACAGTTACTCTGTGTCAGTGGGTCTGTAATGCAGTGGGGCTGGATGACCGCAGGCATGTTAGATATCGACTCCGTATTTCCGCAGAATATCCATTCCTTTTTCATAAGAGCTGAAGGCCAAGACGTCCGGGGTATCGATGGAAATGTCAAAGGTATCTTCCATTTCTTCCATCAAGTTCATGTGACCCATTGAATCCCACAGTTTTATGCTGCGATATTTTAAGCCGGGAAGGTCTTCCTTTTTTAATTTAAAGCTGTTGATAAAAAGATTGTCGTATTTTTCTAAATTTGTCATGATATTACTCCTATTCTGATAATTAAAATTATTGGTTGTCTTCATAATACGTAAATAAGGTTTTCATCATTAATTGATGGATGGTTCCTTCTGCGGCCAGTGTCCCATCGGATTTTTTGCAAGTTCCCTTGAATTCTCCGATGTACCAGCGCTTTTTTTCTTCCATATGGACTAATTTTATAGAAGCCGTAATGGTATCCCCGGCATAAACGGGGGCTGTAAAGGTCAGGTTTTCGTCCATTAAGATGGTCCCTGCTCCGGGTAATGTAGTGCCCATTATGGAAGATAATAAGCTTCCGGTTAAAATGCCATGAACAATGGGGCGGCCGAATCCGTATTTTGCAGCAAAGGCAGCGTCGGTATGCAGCTTACCATAATCTCCTGTCAACTTTGCGAATTGTTGGATATCTTCTTCAGTAAACGTCCTCTCCATGGTGGCCGTATCTCCTAAACAGATACGCCTTTTTGTATCAGCCGTTTCTGGAGGTGCTTCTGCCAGGTCTTTAGCGAAAGCGGCAAACTGTTGGGGCGTACAAAGTTTTTTGAATTTTCGGGCTGCAATACCCGTTTCTTCTGCACAGGCTGTCATACAGCCACAGACAAGGAGGCAGATGTCGCAAACTGTATTTTCTATTCGGTGCCGCAGCTGTTGCCGCTGATTATAATGGTTGCCCGAAAGCATCTCATATTAAAGATAAGATCATTGAAATGCAGCACCTCAATGAAACACTCTATGCTTGCGGTATTGCTTGCTCGGCTTTGGGCACAAAGACAGAATCGGGCAACTATCTCATCGACTTGCTCCTGGCTAACGTCTGCAAACAGAATGTTACGCGCTTCCCCTATGAAATCGTCCGTTTGGCCGAAGATATTGCTGGTGGTTTGATGGTTACGGCACCGTCTGAAAAAGACCTCCGTGATGCGAAGATTGGGCCGTATATCGATAAGTATCTCCGTGGTGTCAATAATGTATCGACAGAAAATCGCCTCAAGATTTTACGCCTCATCGAAAACCTCAGCCTTGGCACGGCCGCTGTCGGCTATCGTACAGAATCCATGCATGGCGCAGGTTCGCCGCAGGCACAGCGTATCATGATTTCTCGTCAGGGTAACTTACGCATGAAGAAAGCCTTGGCTAAAGCCATTGCACACATTGAAGAATAAAATACTTTTTGTTGAGAAGACCGCTTTCTGATATATAGAATAGTATAGTTAGTATATGATTCAAGCCGGTAATTGGCAGCTCCTCCGATTACCGGCTTGAATCGTAATATAGAAACTTCCCTTTGTCATGATATTTGTGATATAAAGGGAAGTTTTTGCTATATCTAGGGAATATTTGATAGTGTTTTAAATTTGGAACAATAGAGGTAACGTTTTAAAAATGAAACATAAAAAACAATAATGTTTCATTTTTAGGACGGTTAAACGTTATATAAATAATGGATATTTTTATTTATATAAATTAAAAGTATTTATCCTAATTTTATCAGAAAATATTTATTTTTTTTGATTAGGTAATTCAGCCGTTTTTTCATGATGAAATGAGATTTTTAAAATAAAATAGGAGAATACACAAGAAGATGGCACGTTTTTTGCTCTATATACAGACAAAAGATAACCACGTGGAAGAATGTTAATAAACGAAAGGACTGAGTAATATGACATTAATGACAGGTGAACAGTACATCGAAAGCATGAGAAAGAAAAATTTACAGGTTTATATGTTCGGTAAAAAAGTACCGTGTCCGGCAGATGACCCGATTCTCCGTCCATCTATGAATTCCGTTCGGATGACCTATGACCTGGCTCAGAAACCGGAATACCAGGAACTGATGACGGCGATTTCCCCGTACACCGGCGAACGTGTTAACCGCTTTACTCATATCCATCAGAGCACGACGGACTTGATGAATAAAGTAAAGATGCAGCGCCTTTGTGGTCAGAAAACGGCTTCCTGCTTCCAGCGTTGCGTCGGCATGGATGCTTTCAATGCGGTATTCTCTACGACGTACGATACGGATAAAAAATATGGTACGAAATATCATGAAAACTTCATGAAATTCCTCAAACGCGTACAGGCGGAAGACCTTACTGTTGACGGCGCTATGACGGACCCGAAAGGCGACCGTGGCTTGGCACCGCATGCACAGGCAGACCCGGATCTCTATCTCCATGTTGTAGAACGTCGTCCGGACGGCATCGTAGTCCGTGGGGCAAAAGCTCATCAGACTGGTTTCATTAACTCTCATGAAGTCATCGTCATGCCGACCATTTCCATGGGCGAAGATGATAAAGATTATGCCGTTTGCTTCTCCTGCTCGACAGATGCTGAAGGTATTTTCATGATCGTTGGCCGTCAGTCTTGCGATACCCGTAAAATGGAAGGCGCTCCGATGGATACGGGCAACCCTGAATTCGGTGGTACCGAAGCCCTGGTCATCTTTGATAATGTCTTCATTCCGAACGAAAATATCTACCTTAACGGGGAATATGAATTTGCCGGCGTCCTCGTTGAACGCTTTGCTGGTTATCATCGTCAGTCCTATGGCGGCTGCAAAGTTGGCGTAGGTGACGTCCTTATCGGTGCCGCAGCTGTTGCCGCTGATTATAATGGTTGCCCGAAAGCATCTCATATTAAAGATAAGATCATTGAAATGCAGCACCTCAATGAAACACTCTATGCTTGCGGTATTGCTTGCTCGGCTTTGGGCACAAAGACAGAATCGGGCAACTATCTCATCGACTTGCTCCTGGCTAACGTCTGCAAACAGAATGTTACGCGCTTCCCCTATGAAATCGTCCGTTTGGCCGAAGATATTGCTGGTGGTTTGATGGTTACGGCACCGTCTGAAAAAGACCTCCGTGATGCGAAGATTGGGCCGTATATCGATAAGTATCTCCGTGGTGTCAATAATGTATCGACAGAAAATCGCCTCAAGATTTTACGCCTCATCGAAAACCTCAGCCTTGGCACGGCCGCTGTCGGCTATCGTACAGAATCCATGCATGGCGCAGGTTCGCCGCAGGCACAGCGTATCATGATTTCTCGTCAGGGTAACTTGCGCATGAAGAAAGCCTTGGCTAAAGCCATTGCACACATTGAAGAATAAGTTGCTTATGTTCATGCAGTCTGTATCGTGGCATACAGGCTGCATGATAAAACAGGAATGTAGGTGATTCTATGAATTGGAAAGAAGAATATGCGGATAAAATTGTATCTGTACAAGAAGCTGTTAGTCATGTACAGTCTGGGAATCGAATCGTTTTTTCACACGCTTGTGGTGAAGGGCAGTATTTAACAGATGAATTGGTTAATCAGGCAGAGCGACTGGAAAATGTTGAAATTGTTCATATGGTTGCTATGGGGACGGCTCCTTACTGTCAGCCAGGAATGGAAAAACATTTTCGACACAATGCTCTGTTTGTAGGTGGTTCTACGAGAAAAGCGGTAGAGGAAGGGCGTGCTGATTATACGCCGTGCTTTTTCCATGAAATACCACGCCTTTTTACAGATGGATGTTTACCAGTCGATGTGGCTTTTATCCAGGTGAGCCTGCCAGATGAACGTGGATATTGTTCCTTCGGTATTTCTGTTGATTATACACAACCGGCAGCTCAGGCAGCCAAACTCGTCATTGCACAGGTCAACAAGAACATGCCTTATACTTATGGTAATGGAATTCATTTAAAGGATATTGATTTTATTGTAGAGAAAGATGAACCTCTTATTGAACTGCCACCACCTAAGATTGGTGAAACAGAAAGAAAAATTGGGGAATACGTGGCTTCTCTCATTCATGACGGAGATACTTTGCAACTGGGGATTGGTGCTATTCCTGATGCAGTCCTATCTTTTTTAGGCGAAAAAAAGAATCTAGGTATTCACTCTGAAATGTTTTCTGATGGGGTCGTAGATTTGGCCCGCAAAGGTGTCATTACGAATACCAAGAAGACAATTAATCCCGGGAAGTTTGTTTCGTGTTTCTTAATGGGAACGCGTAAATTATATGATTTTGTTGACCATAATGAAGATGTATTAATCGAAGCTGTTGACTACACGAATGATCCCTTTGTCGTAGCTAAAATCGATAATATTATTTCGATTAATTCAGCTATACAAGTAGATCTTATGGGACAAACCAATTCTGAAATGATTGGCAATCGGCAATTCAGTGGTGTCGGTGGTCAGGTTGATTTTGTTCGGGGGGCTTCGCGGGCTAAAGGCGGAAAGGCTATTATTGCTATGCCGGCTACGGCAGCTAAAGGTAAAATTTCAAAAATTGTTCCGCTATTAGATGAAGGCTCGGCTGTAACAACGTCGCGGAATGATATTGACTATGTTGTTACAGAATTTGGCATTGCTTCATTAAAAGGAAAGACCTTGCGCCAACGTGCAAAAGCATTGATTGAAATTGCGGATCCTCGATTCAAACCGTCTTTAATTACGGAATTTGAAAAACGTTTTCACTGTAGTTACGCAGAGTAAAAGTTGCTTTAATAGTACATTTTAGATAGGAGGGAATTATATTGGAGCTGGCAGTTGAAAAAAGCCGCGAATTCAGATCATTTTTAAATCGCTTGACCATCTATTGTGGCGGCACGAACTTTCTAGATGGTTATATCCTGGCTGCTATTGGCCCTGCTCTCGTACATTTAGAGCCCATATTACAGCTTAATTCTTTCTGGCGAGGCGCTATAGGAGCGGCAGCACTTATGGGGATTCTTATTGGCGGGCCTATCTTTGGTTATTTGTCAGATAAAATAGGGCGTAAATTACCGTTTATGATTATCCCCTTGGCGATGGCTGTATTATCCATTTTGTCGATGTTTGTTACTTCGGCAGAACAGCTGTTTATTATACGCTTTTTGTTAGGTTTGGTTATTGGGGCCGATTATCCCAGTGTTACTTCTTATCTGTCTGAGTATTCTCCGGCAGATCGACGCGGAACAATGATTGGATGCCTCATGATTATGTGGATTTGCGGTATGACTTTAGGGGAAGTTGTTGGTTACATCGTCTATGATTCAGCCTATAATTGGCAAATTCTCTTAGGTATTACTGCAATTCCTGCCTTGATTTTCATGTATTTACGCCGTCATTGTCCAGAATCTCCACGGTGGCTCATGAATAAAAATCGTGTAGCTGAAGCAGAAAAAATTATTCATGATATTTACGGTCCCCATGCCGATGTACGGATGTTGGAAGAAAAGGCTGTAAAATCTTCTTACTCAGAATTGTTGACGCCACGATATTTAAAACGAGTTATCTTTGCCGGCGTTTTCTGGGCAACCCAGGTATTGCCAATGTTTGCAATTTATATTTTTGGCCCATCCTTACTGAAAGCAATTAAATTAAGTGAAGGTCGGGATTTGCTTCTTGGCAACTCCGTTATCGGTTTGATTTTTGTCGCCGGGGTTATTTTTGGAACGATCATTATTGAAAAATTCGGTCGTCGGCCGTTAATCATTTGGAGTTTTGTCGGAATGGCTGTTGGCCTCTTAGTATTCGGCATTGTCTCCGAACCGCCGTTCTGGCTGATTGTTACTGGCTTTACGGTATATGCTATAGCTTCTGGCCCGCCTAATGTTTTAGACTGGGTATATCCCAACGAATTGTTCCCTACAGAAATTCGAGCTGCTGGGGTTGGGTTAGCCACATCTATTAGCCGTTTGGGTCCAATTTTAGGGACTTTCGCTTTACCATCTTATCTGGAAGCTTTTGGTATCCAAACCACAATGTTAACGATGGTTGGCATTATTGGAATTGGCCTCTTGGCATGTATCTTTATGGCTCCTGAAACCCGTGGGCTGAATTTGGCAGAAGCCAGTGGTGCTGTTCCTATTGGGACAGAAGAAATCATTGAAGAAGAGATAGAGAAAGAACAACTAGATTAATTATGATTTTTAATTTAAAATTTCAATATAAAGAAAGAAGGTAAAATTATGTTAACAAACGAATTGCCGAAAATCATCACCAGTACTGTTCCCGGTCCTAAAAGCGCAGAGGTTATTAAGCAGCGTGCTATTGAAACGCCTGATGCAATCCATTGCGGATATCCGGTTGTTATGAAAGAAGCGCAGGGTGCTATCATTGAAGATTTGGACGGAAATCGTTTCCTGGACTGGATCGGTGGGGTTGGCGTACTTAATGTTGGCCATGCTCATCCGGAAGTTGCTGAAGCAATCCGCGAACAAACAAAAAAATATTTCCATGGTATGTTTAATGTCGTAACTCATGATGGATATGTTAAACTTGCTGCAGAAATGAATAAACGCGTTCCTGTACGTGGTGAACATAAACAGACTATGTTTGTAAATAGTGGCGCTGAAGCTGATGAAAACGCTGTTAAAATTGCAAAAGCCTATACGAAACGTCCGAATATCGTCGTATTTTCTGGGGCGTTCCATGGCCGGACTGTCATGACGATGGCTATGACATCTAAAAAATCTTATGCTGTAGGTATGGGGCCCTTCCCTGATGGTGTTTATCGCGCTAAATACCCGTATGTATATCGCCGCCCGGCGGAAATCTCCGAAGCAGAGTATTTGGACTTTTGCATTCAAAGCTTATATACAGTTTTTGACGAAGCATCGCCGGCTCAATACGTAGCAGCTGTTGTCTTGGAACCGTTACAGGGTGAAGGTGGCTTTATTCCGGCACCGATTGAATGGGTTAAAAAACTTAGAGAAATCTGTGACGAACACGGTATTCTTATGGTTGCTGATGAAGTCCAGTCTGGCTTCGGCAGAACGGGTCGACTCTTTGCTACTGAATATTGGCAGGAAGCTGGAGTTCAGCCGGATATTGTTTCCTCGGCTAAATCCATTGCAGGCGGTGTTCCTCTTAGCATGGTTACGGCACGTAAAGAAATTTTTGATGCTGTACCGCGTGGAGTTATCGGCGGGACTTATGGTGGTAATGCGTTAGCCTGTGCAGCAGGTCTTAAAGTGCTTGAAATCATGGACCGTGACCATCTGCCGGAACGCTCTTTGGAAATTGGCAAAAAATACTCGGATACGATTAATTCTTGGAAAGAAAAATATCCGGTCATTGGCGATGTTCGCGGTTTAGGTGGTATGGTAGGGGTCGAATTTGTAAAAGATCCGGTTACCAAAGAACCGAACGGTGAATTAGTATCTAAAATTGTTCAGGATACGGCTCAGCATGGTCTCCTTGTTGAAAACGCAGGTTCTGATGGTCAGGTTATCCGATTCCTTGCTCCGCTTGTTATGACAGATGAACAGCTTGAAGCCGGATTGAAGATTTTTGAAGAATCCATTCAACGTTGCCTTGCAAAATAATAGCGATTTAAATTTTAATACTAGGTATTGAATGAAGATGCCGCTGCAATTTGCGGCGGCATCTTTCTAAATGTGCGAAAGGAGATGTTCCCATGATTGAATTACAGTTGAAACCGACAATTTATTCATATGACACATGTAAAGAATTTGCAGAAGATCTCAAAGTTGGGACTAATGACCTCATCATTACTAATCAATATATCTTTGATCCTAATTTTAAAGATTTGGGATTGAAATGCCATGTTATTTTCCAAGAAAAATATGGTTTAGGTGAACCATCTGATGAAATGGCTGAAGCGATTTATCATGATATGCCGAAGAATATTAAACGGATTATTGGTATCGGTGGCGGTACGGTCATGGACTTGTGTAAATTATTTGTTTTGAAACAAGTCAGTCCGGTACTTGATTTATTTGATGGAAAAATTGAACCCGAAAAATCAAAAGAATTAGTTCTTATTCCTACAACTTGTGGTACTGGCAGTGAAGTTACCAACGTTTCGGTTATGGCATTGATTAGTCGTAATACTAAAAAAGGGATTGCCAATGCCGCAATGTATGCTGATAAATCTGTGCTCATTGCCCAGTTGTTGAAGACCCTGCCTTTCAAAGTTTTTGCAACAAGCTCTATAGATGCTCTCGTCCACGCTGTTAAATCAGCGTTGTCGCCGGACTCCAGCGCTAGTTTCCGCGTCTTCAGCTATAACGCTATCGAACTTATCCTCAAGGGCTATTTGCAGATTCGCGACCATGGTCCGGAAGCGCGCATCCCGCTTATGAAGGATTTCCTCCTGGCCAGCAACTGGGCCGGCATCGCTTTCAGTGTCCCTGGCTGCGCCGCTGTCCACGCCATGAGCTATCCTTTGGGGGCGAAGTATCACGTACCTCATGGTGAATCGAACTACGCCATGTTCACGGGCGTCATGAATTGCTACATGTCCATCAAATCGGACGGCGAAATTGCGAAATTGAACCGCTTCATTGCCGATATCCTGGGGTGCGAACCGGAAAACGTCTATGCAGAACTAGAAAAACTGCTCAATGTTATCCTGCCGAAGAAGGCACTCCATGAATACGGTGTCAAAGAAGAAGAACTGGCAGAATTTGCTATGTCCGTTATGGAAAATCAGGGACGTCTGATGGCACATAATTTTGTAACCCTTGACTATGATAAAGTATATAGTATTTACAAAGCATTATATTAATTGAATGAAGAGGTGAGTTCCTATGAATCAGTATTTAGCATCCGTCCTCGACCGGGTACGGGAAAAGTATGCTCATGAACCGGAATTTGTCCAGACCGTAGAAGAAGTATTTACGTCTCTAGAACCTGTTGTAGAAAAGCATCCTGAATATGAAAAATTTGATCTGCTCAACCGGCTTGTAGAACCGGAACGGCAATTCACATTCCGCGTCGTCTGGCAGGACGATCAGGGTGAATACCATACTAATACGGGCTACCGATTCCAGTTCAACGGTGCTATTGGGCCATACAAAGGCGGCCTTCGTTTCCAGAAGAACGTATATCCTGGTATTATTAAATTCCTGGGCTTCGAACAGATTTTCAAGAATGCACTGACCGGCCTGCCTATCGGCGGTGCTAAAGGCGGAGCTGATTTCGATCCGACGGGCAAGTCCGATGCTGAAATTATGCGTTTCTGCCAGAGCTTTATGCAGGCTCTCTATCGCTACATCGGTCCCGATGTTGACGTACCGGCTGGGGACATGGGTGTCGGCGGCCGTGAAATCGGCTACCTCTTCGGCGAATATCGCCGTTTGAAAGGATGCTTTGAAAATGGTGTTCTTACTGGTAAAGATTTTAGCTTTGGCGGTTCTCGTATCCGTCCGGAAGCTACGGGCTACGGCGCCGTATACTTCCTGGAAAACGTCCTCAAAGACGACGGTCAGGACATCAAGGACAAGACCATCGCCGCTGCCGGCTTCGGCAATGTAACTTGGGGCATCTGCAAGAAAGCCGCTGAATTAGGTGCTAAAGTCGTTACCCTGTCCGGCCCGGACGGCTACATCTATGATCCAGAGGGTGTTACTACTCAGGAAAAAATCGACTATCTTATCGAAATGCGCAACAGCGGCCACAATCGCGTCCAGGACTATGCCGATAAATTCGGTGTCGAATTCTTCCCGGGTGAAAAACCGTGGGGCCGCAAAGTCGATATCATCATGCCGTCGGCTATGCAGAATGACGTCCATATGGAACAGGCAAAACAAATTGCTGCCAATAAGATTCGCTACTACATTGAAGTTGCCAATATGCCGACGACCAACGATGCCCTGAAATTCTTACTCGCCCAGAAAGACATCATCGTCGCTCCGTCGAAAGCCGTCAACGCCGGCGGTGTCGCTACATCGGCCTTGGAAATGAGCCAGAACAGTGAACGTTTGGTATGGACTGCCAAAGAAGTCGATGACCGTCTCCACGAAATCATGAACACCATTTACCAGAATTGCAAAGATGCAGCGGCCCGTAATGGCCTGGGCTATAACCTCGTAGCCGGTGCTAACATCGCTGGGTTCGAACGCGTTGCTGACGCTATGCTGGCACAAGGTGTATTTTAACTAACTTAATTATTGTTTGCCGGGGCAATGATTCATTTAGCTGCTAGGTGAGGAGCCCTTCCTGTCATAGGATTATGGATTCACACAAAAAGGGATGTTTTTATGAGGTGCATCCCTTTTTGTGTATGTAAAAATATAACAGCATTTTACAACTTTTACGCTGCCTCGGAAGTTGACAAAACTAGTTTACACAAGGCCTGCACTAAGTCCGTTGGATTTTTTGCGGATTGGGCTTTAGAGACTAAAGTGCCTAAAAATATTTCACGCTGTATTTGCCAGCTTATATGGCTTCGCAGCTCTTGTGGACTGGCGTTTTGGTACTTCGCAAAATGCTTGTCCAGATACGGCAGCATTTTCAGGCTGCTGTGAACGAGGTTTACCAGGTTCACCCTATGTTCAATACCATTTTGGCGGCGAATCCGGTAGGCATTCAGCGACCAGAAGGCCTTCTGCTCATAGTAGTTGGTTTCGATGGCCCAACGCAGCTTGTACAGCTTCAAAGGATAATAGTCCATGCCTTCTGCCGGTGCGTCCCGTAGAATCTTTCGTTCCTGCCAGGCGCAGCTCATATGCAGGGCACCGGGGTCCAAGGTACTGAAGAAAAGCCGCCGGGAGCCAGATGTAGTGCAGCTGACATAGGCGTGGATACGGCGATTCCCGCAGATATGGGTCAAAACAATCCGCTGGCCGACCTGCATGCCATCCATATCCCAGGACAAGTTGAAATCATCCAGATGAAGCCGCTTTCCTCGTTTTTTCGGGCGTCCCGGCCTGCTGTTAGGCAAGGGCGGCAATTCATACATCGCTGAATCACTGCGGACATTGCAGATGAAGGCCAGGTGGGGATATTGCAAAACCAGCTCTATCAACGTGCTTTTGGCATACCAACTGTCAAAGAACAGTAATACCTGCCGGTCTTTCAGTAAGGGCATCACCTCCTCGATGAGATCACCGGCTAATTCAAGTTTGGTCTGCTCTTTCGTCCACATCCGGTACCCTACGG